>Ga0308309_10000109_pt1 | contig 71715 bp, 124 predicted proteins | sample HubBroMetageWFT5_FD_192491 | JGI IMG/M metagenome (GOLD analysis project Ga0308309, IMG submission 192491) | Warmed and freeze-thawed soil microbial communities from the Hubbard Brook experimental Forest, New Hampshire - Hubbard Brook CCASE Soil... | ecosystem: Environmental > Terrestrial >...
TCGTCGAGGCCGGCATCGTGGCACTCGCCGCGCTCATCGGCCTGCTGCGCAAGTAACATCGGGGCCATGACGTACGGCGACGGGCGCACCGAAGCGCAAGAGCGCGCGGACGACTCACGCATGATCCGCGAAGGCATGCAGGCCGCGTTCCCCGGCACCGCGACCGCAGAGCAGATCGCGCAGGCGTTCCACGAGACCTACGAACGGCTCGCGCCGGACTTCGGTTACAAGACCCGCGAAGCATCCGCGAAGCCATGGGCTGAGGTTCCTGAGCAGAACAAGATGCTGATGATCGCGGTCGTCCAAGCGCTGCTGGCCGGCGACGTCATCACGACGCGCCTGCCGGGCGGCACGACGACCGGTGCTGCCGCCTCCGACGTGAACGCGCAGCAGCTCGCAGCGGTCCTCGAGCAGATCTACACCTACAGCTCTGACGATGACATCCGCGACCATGTGCGCCAGGTCGTCAAGGCGCTCCGCGGCAACGGGCTGATCTTCCTCAGCGGTCCGCCGCAGTCCGACGAGGACCGGATCCGCGGCGCCATGGCTGAGGCGCAGGACCACCCCGGCCGCACCATCACCAGGTGACCATGGCTGAGCTCGCCGTCACAGACGGGATGCCGCCGCCAGCGGACCTGCCGCGCGGCGAATGCCTTCTCACCCGTTTCGACGACGGGCGCGTCCGCATCGACCAGGCCGACCCCCGCATCCTGATCAGCGGCGAACTGCTCGACACCATCGCCGACGCCCCGCATGACGTCTTCGTGGTGGGTACTGGCGGCGGCGCCTACGTGGTCGCGCCCGGCCGCAGCGCGCGGCTAGACACGACAGCATGCCAGGCCGCCCATGGCTACGCCGGCGCGGTCCTGCACATCCATGGCGTCAACCGCACCGTGATCTACCGCATCGGCGAGTACGTGCCGCGCGTCCACGCCTACATCGCAGAATGGCCGGACTGACCATGAGCTTCTGGCCGTACGGGTTCACCAGCGCCGACCGCGCGGTGCTCAACGGGCTCGCGGCAACCATGAAAACCGTCACCACGACCCTAGGGAAGATCATGAGCGAAGACGCCACGATTGCCGCGACCGCCGCTGACATCGAGGCGGACGTGACCGCGCTCAAGACAGCCATGGCGTCGTCGGCCGCTCTCATCGCGTCGCTTCAGGCCGAGATCGCCGCCGGTACCGCGGCTGTATCCGACGCGACCATGGCCGCGCTGGCGCAGGCCAAGACCGACCTGGACGCGGTCGCTGTGCCGCCAGCCGCCTGACGCGACCATGGCCAGGTACACGGTGCCGCGCACCGCGCACTGCGACGGCGGCGCGTTACGCCATGGCTGACCAGCTGGAACTTGTGCGCGAGGAACTGAGACTCCGGCACGAGATCGCCGTCCACGAACTCCGCTGCCTAGCAGAAGATGACGCCGGCCCGGACAAGATCGACGCCAAGCTAGACGAATGCATGCTGATCATCGCCAGGCGAGACGCACTGGAACGCGCTCTGCTCCATCTCGGCGTCCGCTGAACCATGGCTGCACGGGTGCGGTGGCGCGGTTCCACAGCACAGCGCGGCTACGGTCAGGACCACCGCGCCGAACGGGAACGGCGGCTGGCGCTGTACCGGCCCGGCGACCTGTGCGCGCACGGCGGCGAGCCGATGCACTGGTGGCCGCTCGCCGTCGCACGCCGGTACCTCGACCTGCCGCACACCGCAGGCCGTTCGGGGTACCTGCCCGGGCTCGCGTGCCGGCGTCACAATAGGGCAGACGGCGCGATCCGCGGCAACCGCCAGCGCGGCCGGGTGCGCGCATGGCGGGCATCGAGGCAATGGTGACCATGCAGAACCTCCCGAGCGACTTCGACCTCATCCAGGACGCGCTAAGGCGCCTCGACCCGGACACCCGCGAGCACGTCATCGCGGCGATGAAGATCGTCAGGACGATGCCGCGCCCAGTAGCGGTCAGGTTCCTGACGGAGCAGGCCTGGCGTGCCCAGCTGCTGCAACTGCCCCCGTTCGTGCAGCTATCCGGTTGCTGACCGGTCATCTGAGTGCACAAGACGGTGACCGGTGACCGGGCCTGAGCGCAGAAGACGGCCGGCCGGCAGGGCGCAGATGACGGCGACCGGCGCACAGCCAGCGCGCACACGCCGGACGCAATTGCAGACGGCGGTTTGCGCTGGCGCAGATGAACGGTCACGGCCAGCGCAGGCGACGGTCGCAGCACAGACAATGCCAGCCGGTTCCAGCGCAGACAATGCCGCCGGTCCCGGCGCAGGCGCAGACCGTGGCCACGGGATAACCGCCGGCCACCCGCACGGCCGTCACCGTCATCCGCAGCGCAGCGGCCCGCGCTGGTCATCCGCCGGCAGTCACGGACAGTGAGCACGATCGGAATGACCACCCGCCTGATCATCAGTGACCACCCGCGGGTCAGCGCGACCACCCGTGAATGTTCGAGTGATCGACTGAGCAACGAGCAGGCCAGCGCATGAAATCGAATCGCCGTTCGATTGTGCTATAGCGCCACCACTCCGCAGCCGCGTGTCATATTTTCGTCACTTCAAGTAACGTTACGGAGGGTGATTTTTGCCGGATTCCGGGGCCCTCCGTGTCCGCCGGTCGCGGGCGCACAAAGCGGGCGATCACTCGCTGTGCCGTCGCTGCGCGGCCGTCCGGAGCGGGTTGCCAACCCAGTTGCCAGCCCCGGTGCCGGACTTGCCAAGTGACTTGCCAAGTGGCCCGGCGTTCGACCCGCAGGCCGAATTGCAGGCCCTGGCCACCCGGATGGCGCAGGCGCACCGGGAGGACCCGTCGAACGCGATCCTGGGCGCGGAGCTCCGCAAGACGCTGGTGGAGCTGATGCCGAAGCGCGCGGAGAAGCCGGATGACGACCTCGCGGGACTGTTCGCCGAGTTCGGCGCGTCCTAGGTTCGCGACTCCCGCGACCGGCAGGCCGAACCTGGCCGCTGGCATCAGCAAGACGGCAGAGCTGCTCGGCTTCCGCACATCGCTCGGACCTGGGCTGATGCCGTGGCAGAACGAGGTCAACGCCGTCACGACGGAGCTGGGCGCGGACGGCCGGTTCGCGTACCGGCAGGTCGTGATCGAGGTGATGCGGCAGCAGGGCAAGACGGTGGACCTGCTGTCGATGATGATCGCGCGCGGGCTGCGGCGGCCGGGGACGCAGATCGCTTACACGGCGCAGACCCGGCTGGACGCCCGTCACCGGCTGCTGGACGTGTGGTGGCCGATGATCGAGGCCAGCAAGCTGCGCCGGTTCATCGACGTGCGCCGCGGTTCCGGGTCGGAGGCGTACATGTTCCGCAACGGCTCGATGCTGGGCCTGGTCAGCGGCACGGAGACGTCCGGTCACGGTGACGTCGTGGACCTGGGCGTGATCGATGAGGCGTGGGCGCAGCAGGATGATCATCTGGAGCAGGCGATGCGCCCGGCGATGATGACTCGCGATGCCCAGCTGTGGGTGGTCAGCGCGGCGGGGACGGAGAAGTCGGCGTACTTCCGCGGCAAGGTGGAGGACGGCCGCGCCCGCGCGGAGATGGGCGTGACGTCCAACGGCTGCTACATCGGGTACAGCGCGGCTGATGATGAGGATCCGGCGGATCCGGCGACGTGGCGGCGGCGGATGCCTGCGCTGGGCATCACGGTGAGCGAGGAGACCGTGAAGGCCGACTTCGAGCTGATGGACCTGGCCGAGTTCCGCCGGGCGTACCTGTGCCAGTGGCCTGACGTGGCTCGCCCCGGCTGGAATGTGATCGGCAAGGACGCGTGGGGCGCGGCGGCTGTCCCGCAGGGGCGGCTGTAGGCATCGACTAAGTGTCCCGCTGGCCAGTCCATTGACCTGCGGTGACGCGTATCGCTGTACGCATCACCGCAGGTCAGCGCATCGACCAAGTTAGGTCCCGGCCAAGCATGAGCGGTGAAGTCGCCTTCGGGTGCGCGATCAGCGAGGACCGGCAGCACGGCTCGATCGTCGCGGCCGGCCGGAGCGCGTCGGGGAAGATCCTGGTCGACCTGGCGCCGTTTTACGCCCACCCGCGTGACCTGGTGGCCCGGATGGGCGTGCTGTACGCGAAGCACGACCCGGTTGCCGTCGTGGTGAACCCGAAGGCGCAGTCGGGGACGCTGATCAGGCCGCTGAAGGACGCGGGGATCCTGGTGACCGAGCCGTCCACGCAGGACGTCGCGGTGGCGCACGGCGAATTCCTGGACCTGGTGAACGACGGGCGCCTGGAGCATCTCGACCAGCCGCCGCTGACCGCCGCGGTGCGCGCCGCGCAGCAGCGTCCGCTGGCCGGGGCGCAGGCCTGGGATCCGAAGGTGGCCGTCGATCAGGGCCCGCTGGTGGCGGCGACGCTGGCGTGCTGGGCCTTTCTCCGCTGGGAAGAATTGGCGCAACCGGGCGTCTGGGCGGTCTGAGGTTTTAAAGAAACAAAGAAACAGGAAAAGGGGAAATGAAAATGGGCCAGTTCGTAGTGCATGTTGACGCGATCGGCAATCACGGCTGCCAGCGTGACCGCAAGGACGGCGAGACCGTGGTCGGCTGCGACCAGTCGCAGTGCACCGACTGCATTACCCGCGAGTACGTGCGGCGGCTCAAGCGGGGCGGCACCATGATGACCGCCGCGACCATCACGCACTGGCCCGGTTCGGACAGCGAGGTCCGTGATGACCTGCTGAGCGGGAAGCGCAGCGGCTCGTTCTGACGGATTGTTAGTGAACTGCCGGTTAGTAACTATCCGTCCCCCGGATTGTTATTGACCCGCTAACCCTCATCGGTTGAATAAGCCAGGGCCGACCGGCCGGCAAGGGCGAGAGACCGGGTTTGCCAGCAGACGGGCCGGTGGTCCCGCTCGCTGCCCTGGCCTCGCCGCCGTCCCGTGCGTGACGTGTCCTGACCTGCGGATAGACGATATCGAGCCCTATTTTGTCCAGTGAGGTGTCCGTGCGCCTGTCCGCTGCCCTCCTGGCCGTCTCCCTGCTCGGCGTCCTGGCGGGCGGGTGGCTGACCGGCCGTCTCGGCTTCGGCCTCTGCGTGATCGCTGACAGCGTGGCGGTGGCCGCGTGGGCGCTGGTCCGCGACGACGGGGCGCGCTCGCAGCCGCAGGCCTACGAGACGCCGACGCTGCATGACGTGCTCGAGCGGGCCAGGCGCACCGGATGAGCGATAAGACGGAGTGGGGCCTGGTCCTGGCCTTCGATTCCGACGACGCCGAATTCACGCGCGGATTCGAGGCCGGGCAACTCTGGGAGCGACTGGAGCGTGATGGCTACGCCGGGCAGCTGATCCACGCGGAGAACGCCGAGATGGTCATGCGGATGGCCGAGGCCAAGGGCCTCGTGTTCACCGCCGAGGACGTCGGCAACGGCTGGATGCAGGTCGCTGTGGGACGTGAGCCCGAGTGAGGCTGCTGGACCGGCTGATCCGCCGGGACGGCTTCTGGGAGGGCCAGGCCAGCGGCGCGGCCGTCCTGACCACCACCTACGGCTCCCCGGACCGTGAGGCGATCCTGCCGACGCTGACCGCGTTCGCGCAGAACGCCAACGCCACCGCCTCCCCCGTCTTCGCCGCGATCCTCGTCCGGATGATGCTGCTGTCCGAGGCCGCGTTCCAGTTCCAGGCCAAAGACGACAAGCACCTGTACGGCAACACGTCGCTGTCGGTCCTGGAGCACCCGTGGGGCCCGGACTCGGTGTCCGGTGAGCTGATCGCCCGCTGCGAGCAGGACGCGTCGGTGGCCGGCAACTCCTACACGTGGTCGCCGCCGGGCGAGGACGTGCTGGTCCGGCTGCGGCCGGACTGGACCACGATCATCTCCGAGCTGGTGAATGTCGGCGGCGGCGGGTACTACCGCCGCAAGATCGGGTACTGGTGCCAGCCGCCCGCCGCCGCCGTGGGCCAGGGCGCCGGGTTCATGGCCCCCGCCGCGGAGGTCGCCCACTGGGCACCGATCCCGGACCCGCAGGCCACGTTCCGGGGCATGTCGTGGCTGACGCCGGTGATGCGGGACGTGCAGGGCGACGACGCGATGGCCCGGTACAAGATCCGGTACATGCAGGCCAACGCGACCCCGAACCTGGTCATCAAGTACGCGCAGAAGCTGCAACCCGGCACGATCGACGCGCTGCGGGAGCGGCTGGCCGCCCGGTACGGCGGCCCCGACAACGCCGGGAAGACCCTGATCCTGGACCAGGGCGCGGACCTGGTCGCGGTCGGCAACTCCATGAACCAGATCGACTTCACGAACGTCCAGGCGCTGGGTGTCGAGCGGGTCCTGGCCGCGGCGGGCGTACCCCCGCTGCTGATCGGCCTGGAATCCATCAAGGGCGCCGGCAAGTCGTACCAGGAAGTGATCCGCCGGTTCGGGGACCTGACGCTGCGCCCGCTGTGGCGGTCGCTGTGCGGGGCGCTGGAGCCGCTGGTGCCGGGTGTCCCGGCCGGGTCCAGGCTGTGGGTGGACACCTCCGACATCGCGGCGCTGCAGGACGGCGAGCAGGTCCGCGCGCAGGTCACCCTGATCCGCGCGCAGGCGCTGCTGGCGCTGGAGCAGGCCGGGTATGACCGGATGTCGGCGGTCGCGGCGGTCGAGGCCGGCGACATGGGGCAGCTGGCGGAGGCCGATGAGCCGCCGCCGCCGCCGAACCAGGCCGTGCAGCATCTCCTGCCGCAGCCGGGCCAGCCGGGCGTGACGGCCACGCCGCTGCCGCCGACGATGCCGCGGCTGCCGGTCGGGTCCACGTCGCCGGGTGACGGCGGGAACAACACGCGGCCGACGCCGCGGCCGTCCTCCGTGCGCCGCGGCGAGCTCGAAGGGGCCAACGGCCATGCCTGAGCAGCTGCCCGAGATAACCGAGATCCAGCGGCTGACGGTGAAGCCCGGCGACCGGCTCATCATCCGCACCGACGAGAAGCTCTCCTACGCGCAGGCTCGCCGGCTGGCCGAGGTGGTCCGCGAGCGGCTCGGCGTGCGTAGCGACGTGCGAGTCGCGGTCCTGGCGAACGGCATGAGCATGGAAGTGGCCGAGGGCCTGTGACTGACACCTGGAGTGCCCGGTGGGCGCAGGCATGGGCGCAGGGCGCGGCCGATGTGTCCCGGTACAACATGACCCATGTCGCGGCGGGGTCGTCAGCTGGCGGCCAGTTCGGCACCAGCAGCGGCGGGAGCAGCAGCAAGGCGAGCGCCCCGGTCAAGGGCAAGAGGACTGCCCCCGCCAAGGGCACGAGTGCCTCCAGCGCGGCCAGCACCGCCAAGGCGGCACGCAAGGCGCAGCTGCACGCCGAGGCCAAGGCGCTCCGCGACCAGGCGGCCAAGCTGAAGGCCGAGCTGGCTGCCGCGCAGAAGCAGCCCGCGGCCGCGACAGCGGCGGCCAAGAAGGCGGTCACGGCCGCGAAGGCCGCCACCACCGCCGCCAAGGCCGCGCCGGCCAAGGCCAAGGCCGCGACGGCAGTCAAGAAGCCGGCGGCCAAGAAGAAGCCGTCGGCGCACGCCGCGCACGTCGCTCACCTGCAGCACCAGATACATACGCTGCTGGCGCAGGCCGCGGCCCTGGACGCGCAGGCCGCGGCGCTGTGACGGCTCCCTCAAACCGCGGGAATTCCGCGGTTTCCCGGGCCGGCGGCCAGGCCGCGCACCCGGGTGACACCGAGCGGCTGCATGAGTACTGGGTGCACGGCGAAGGCGCGGCCAAGGTCGCGTGGGGGACGCCCGGCGATTTTGACCGGTGTGTGGCCGAGCTCGGCAAGTACATCAAGGACCCGCAGGGCTACTGCAACCTCGCGCACCACGCGGCCCTCGGCATCTGGCCCGCGCAGCACGCGGCAATGGAGAAGAAGGCGACCGGGAGGTCCACGGTGACGGTTACCCAGCGAGCCCAGATGGCGGCAGCGGACATCAACGACCTCCCGGACGCCGCCTTCGCGTACATCGCCCCGGGCGGCACGAAAGACGGGTCCGGGAAGACCATCCCACGCAGCAACCGGTACCTGCCGATCCCGGACAAGGCGCACGTTCAGAACGCGCTGGCCCGGCTGCCGCAGACCGACATCCCCGCCGCAGCCAAGGCGTCGGCGCTGACCAAGATCAAGGCCGCTGCCGCGAAGTTCGGAGTCGAAGTGAGCGACGACAGCGGCAACGGCAGCGCGTCCCGCGCGGACCCGGTGTACTTCCGCACCTACGAGCTGGAGGACATCCACATCGTCCGCGCCGCGCAGGGTGACAGCACCGGCCGGCTCGTCGAGGCGTACGCCACGGCGTTCAACGCCCCCGCCGAGATCCAGGACTTCGAGGGCCACTACATCGAAGAGATCGACCCGGCCGCGTTCAACAAGGTCCTCGCCGACATCAGCCGGTCCCGCGCCGGGTTCGGCAAGGTCAAGGTCATGTACAACCACGGGATGACGATCCACGGCACCCCGAGCGAGCGCGGCTCGATGCCGATCGCGACGCCGGTGGACATCCGCCCCGAGGCTCGCGGGCTGCTGACCCTGGCGCGGTACTCCGACACCCCGTTCGCCGACGAGGTCCTGGAGAACATCCGCAACGGGTCGATCACCGCGCAGAGCTTCACCGGCCGGATCGTCCGTTCGGACCCGGAGCTGGCGCGCGGCGACCGGCACCGGCCGCGAGGCGGCCAGCTGACCAGGGTCCGGCGCACCGAGCTGGGCCTGAAAGAGTTCGGCCCGACGCCTTTCGAGGCGTACAGCGGCGCCGAGATCCTCGGCGTCCGCATGTCCACTCCCGGCGCCTTCGGCGCCCCGGAGCCGGACGAGACCTATGAGGCACTTCCCCCCGATGGTGAAGCCGCCGCCGGTGAGCCGCCCCCGCAAGGAGACGAGGGGCACTCGGCCCGGTATCACCAGCACGCCCTCTACGCCCTCCGCTCCAAGGAGGCACGGGAACGGGTCGGGCTGGTCTGGTAACCAGACCGGAAGGACGTGGCACATTGGCCACGCTGCAGGAATACCTCGACGAGATGGCGAGGATCAAGAACGAGCTCCAGCGGATGGAGAACTCCGAGGAGATCACCGAGGAAGCCGACGGCGACTACCGCGACAGCCTCCTGACCCGCTGGGAGGAGCTCGACGGGAAGTCCAAGCCGCTCATCGAGCGGATGGAGAAGATCCGCGGGATCACCCGCGCCGCCGACGACGAGGGCAACCTCGAGCGGCCCGACAGCGCCGGGAACGGCGCCGGCGACGGGCGTTCCGGCGGCTCCTACCGCGGCAGCGGCCCGGACCTGGTGACCAGCAGGTACCGCAACCCGTACGAGGACCTGGACGCGGTCCGGCACCACACCGTCCGCACCCCCGAGCTGCGCGGGCGGGCGTTCGACTCCATCGAGCTGGAGGTCAAGCGCGGCAACCTGGCCGCCGAGTTCGCGGAGAACGCGACCAGGATGGTACAGGAGAACCCGGGCACCCTCGGCCGCGGCGTCGCCGAGCACATGCTGCTCACCGGCTCCGAGGAATACCAGGACGCGTTCCGGTCCTACATCGAGGACCCGCAGGGGCAGGCCCAGCGCGCCGCGCTGTCCCTCACCCTGGCCAACGGCGGGTACCTCCTCCCGTACGTACTGGACCCGACGATCATCCTGACGAACACCGGCTCCGCGAACCCGTGGCGGCGGATCAGCAACGTCAAGCAGACAACCTCGAACACGTGGAACGGCGTCACGTCGGCCGGGGTCAACGCGGCGTGGCTCACTGAAGGAACCATCGCCACCGACTCCACCCCGACCGTGGGGAACGTCCAGATCACCCCGCAGAAGGCGGCGGCCTGGGTGTTCGGCTCGTACGAGGTCCTGGAGGACACCGACTTCGGGCAGCAGCTCCCCCGCCTCCTCGCGGACGCCAAGGACCGGCTCGAGGAAGCCGCGTTCGCCACCGGCGCCGGATCCGGCGGCGTCCCCGGCGGCGTCATCACCGGCGCGACCACCGTCGTCACCACGGCCACGACGCTGGTCATCGCCGTCGGCGACATCTACGCCGTCCAGGGTGCGCTGCCCCCCCGGTTCCGCAACGCCCCGGGCTGCGCGTGGGTCGCGAACGTCGCGATCATCAACAAGTTCCGGCAGCTCGACACCGCCGGCGGCGCGTCGTTCTGGACGAACCTCGGCAAGGGGCAGCCGGAGACGCTGCTCGGCGCCCCGATCTACGAGTCCACCACGATGTCCGGCGTCACCTCCGTCGGCAGCCTCGAAGCCGTCATGGGCGACTTCGGGCAGTTCATCGTGGTCGACCGCGTGGGAGTCAGCCTGATCTACGAGCCTCTCGTCAAGCAGACGGGCGGCATTCTCCCGGGCGGCCAGGCCGGCTGGTTCATGTTCTGGCGGACCGGGTCGCAGGTGGCGGTACCCAACGCTTTCCGCGTGATGAAGGGGTTGTAAAGGGAACCGTTTCTCCAGAATGTGAAATGCGATAGAATTCCATGAATGGCCCCGGTGACGGGTCTGTATCCCTATGCGGACCCGTCACCGGTCATAGGGAGGCCGGAAATGGAGACGTGGCACGTTTATCAGCTTCGCAGCGACGCCGAACTGCTGTATGTCGGCTACACGCGGCGTCTGAGGAGCAGGATCGGTGACCACCGGCGCCAGAAGCCGTGGTGGCCGGAGGTGGCTGAGGTCTGGTCGGAGGAGTTCGCGACCGAGGACGATGCACGGCAGCGCGAGAAGGAACTCTGGGTAGCCGAGCGCCCGAAGTACAACAAGCGCAACCCGTTCCGGACGCCTGAAGAAATGCTGGAGAACAGGCAGACGTATTACCGGACGCCTGAGTATCGACAGCATCACCGCGAAAGGCATCGGGTGCTCTACCGCCAGATACCTGAATTCCGGGAACGCGTGAAAGAGCGGGCACGTAAAAGCAGGAGGCTGCGGAAAGGACTGCCGCAGACGGGTCCGGGCCTGTTCTTATCTGAAGGAAGTGGTTATCATCGCCGCACGCTATTGTCTGCAGACCCACGTCATGCAGTACAACCTCGCGCCCCCGTCGACGCTGGCCGCGTCGCCGAACGTGGGCGGCGGCAGTTTCGCGGCGGCCACGTACTTCTGGAAGGTCACCGGCAGCAACGCGGCGGGCGAGACGACCGGCAGCAACGAGGCTACGGCCGCGGTCGCGCTGAACGGGACGGCGTCGCTGACATGGGCGGCGCTCCCCGCCGGGACCACGGCCGTGAAGGTGTACCGCGGCACGGTGACGAACACGGAGAACGTGCTGGTCGCGACCCTCGGCGCGGTGGTGGCCTACACCGACACCGGGACCGCCGGGGTGGCCGGCGTGCCGCCGGCGGTGAGCACGGCGGTGGTGGCGTCGATCCTGACGATGGAGGGCGCGCAGCGGGATTCCGCCCACCCCGTCGTCGTGGCGGCCCCGGCGCTGTTCTCGGTGACGGCGCCGGTGACGGGCCAGGGTCACGTGAGCCCCGGGCTGGCGCAGTATCTCACCGTTCACGCGGCCGGACCGGAATTCTAGGAGCCCGGACTAGCCCCACGCACGCTGGTAGGCGCTCACAAGCCACTTGTCCGCCGCCTCGTAGTCCGGCTTCTCCGGCAGCGGCGAGGTTGTCAGCAGTTCCTCGATCCGGCGCTCGCACTCCCCGGCCATCTCCAGCGCTTCCTGCATGCTGTGTTGGCCGGTGCGCAGTTCCCTGATCCACGTCCGCTCCGGCTCGGGAACGGGCAGCGTGATGTGGCCGGTCCTCAGCAGCTCCACGCCTTGCAGCCCGAGCCGGACCATGTGGCCGCAGAACTTCGTGTCGAAGCCGTAAGCCGCGATCAACTCGGGGCGGGTCACGTCGCGGCCCTTACCTTCCCGTGACAGCAAGGAGCGGCGCTGGGCTTCGAGGTAGCCGGCGAAGCGGCGCCCGGCCTGGCGGGACAGGATGACCGATCGCATGCCGCGGAGCTCATGGCCGAGCGGCGTGCACTGCACGATGTCCCCGGCGTTGACGAACAGCGGCAGCAGGATCGTCGGGTTGCCGGCCAGTGCGAGGCGCATCCACTTGCGGAGGCTGTAGACGGTCAGGTCCAGGTCGCCGGGGCCGCTCCGGTGGCCTTCGGGCTGGCTGCGGTAGATGTACTGGTCGAACTGGCGCAGTCCGATCACGTACTCGGGCGGCTCGGTGCAGATGCCCATCTCGTCGCGGTCGTCCTGCGCCGCGATCGACAGGCCGTGGACACCCGAGCCGACCAGGCAGCGGAGGATGGTCCCGGTTCCGGCGATGTGGCGGAATTCCCCGCGGGCGTGCTTGCCGCCGCTCGGCGTGGCGCCTGTGCTCATATCCGAACTTTAAGGGAGGCTTAGATGGCGCAGCGGCAGCCGCCGATGCAGGCGACGGACACGTTCGTGGCGACGATGGAGGACGGGTCGGACCACCTGGTGACGAAAGGCCAGGTGCTGCCGTTCGGGCATCCGCTGGTGAAGCGGGACCGGGACGGGTCCGGGACGCTGTTCCGGCCGCTGGACCTGGGCGCCGAGGACGAGCCCGACGAGGAGCCCAAAAGCGGGCCGGAGGCTAAGGCGCCGCAGGAGCCGGTGAAGGCCCCGCCCGCGCGGGCCGCGGGGAAGGCCGCGGCTCGTGGCTGACATCATCTACGGTTCCCCGGCGGACGCGCCGCGGATGCCCGCGGCGCCGGGCTCCGGGCCCGCGCCGGTGCCGTACGGCGGCCCGGACCTGCAGCCTGAACCGCCGGACTACGCCGCGGAGATGGGGCCGCTGTCCGACCTGGCCGCGGACATCATGTCCGGCGTGGCGGGGCTGGGCACTACGGAGTCGCCCGCGGCGCACGACGTGAACGCGGGTACCGTCGACGCGCCGTACTACCCGGGCCCGCTGTCGCCCGTCAACGCGATGGGCGACGACGACGCCGGGGGCCGCGATGACGTGGCCGGCACCGTGGCCGGGGCGGTCGCGAACGCGACCGGCCGCTGGCAGGAGTTCCAGGGCGACACCTACGGCCAGGGTTCCACGTACGGCGATCTGATGACGTTCCCGCCAGACCCGCTCGACCCGGGCGCGGTCGGCGGCCTGAAGGGCGGCACCGACCCGGCCGGGGCGTTTTTCGACCCGCCGCGCGGCGGTGCGCCGGAAACCTGGGCCAACACCGGCAACGAGCCGGCCTGAGTGCACTGGCTGCCGCACGTCCTGGGCCTGGATAACGCCTCCGGCCGCTGGTACCTGTTCTGGTCCGGCGCAGGCTCGGACCTGGGCGAGCTGACGATCGTCGTGGTGCTGTGGCATCACCTGAACTGCCACGAGCCCAGGTGCTGGCGCCCGGCGCGGCACATGCTCGGCGGCTACTGCCGAAGGCACGTCAAGAAGGAGCGCAGTGATGTCTGAGTTTTTCCAGGGCCTTGACCCGGCCGGCGCACCTGACCCGGTGACCCCGGCTGACGGCCCGGGCGACGCGGCCGGGTGGGCGCAGGTCACGCCGGACGGCCAGGGCACCGCGCCGTACGACATCAGCGCGCCGCAGGACATCGACGGGATCGGCGCGGCCGCGCAGGCGGCGATGGGCCTGTCCGGCGGCGGGGAAGGCGCCGGGCCCGGCGCGGGCATCCCGGACCGGGACAGCCCCCGGCAGCAGGAGTCGGAGGCGCTGCTGATGTCCCCGGCGGGCGCCCCGGCGATGAACGTGCTGGCCGGGTTCCCCGACTACGAGTCCGCCGACATCAGCCCGGGCGAGAACATGGAGAACCCGGTCCAGGGCGACGGCGACTACCCCGGCACGACGCAGGACGGCATCCCGCAGTACGGCGCCGACGAGGGCGGACCGGTGCCGGGCGCGCCTCCCGGCGGCAGCATGGACACGCCCGGCGGGAACTACCCGGGCACCACGCAGTCCGGGCTGCCCGTGTACGGCACCAGCTGAGCGGCGCAGGAGCCTGACGGAGGGCCGCCGCGCCGGTCACAGAAGCCGGACAAGCTGAGCCTCCTTCGCCTGGCGGTCCCGGACCAGCAGGTCATTCCCCGCCTTGAGCTGAGCGTCGATGAACTCATACAGGCTGATCGCCCGGTTGACGATATCGGTCTTGGACAGGCCGGTGCGCTCCTGGAGGAGGGCCAGGTCAGCGGCAGCGCCGGGAATCAGCGCGACGGTGATCCGGTCGGCGCCGGGCACCGGAGGAGCGGGAGCGGACGGGGCGATCCTGGGCATGCCGCCATTTTACAGCAATTGCGCATCCGTTTCATGTCTCCCATACAGTACTTATGCAGTTAATTCACGGGGAAGTGACAATAGCGACGATGCCGCACGGCCGCACGCCCCCGGAGCGCATCGCGGTCGGCTACGTCCACGGCGGCACGGTCCGCGCGGAGTTCCTCGCGTCGCTGCTGGCCGTGGCCCGCAAGAGCGGCGGCGTGCGGGCCGACGTGTTCCTGGCCGCGCCGTCCGGCCCTAACATCTCCGAGGCCCGGAACCTGATCGTCCGCCGGTTCCTCGGGGAATGCCGCGCCCCGTGGCTCCTCATGATCGACACGGACATGGTGTTCACCCCCTCCGACGTGGACCGGCTGGTGACGGCGGCCGATCCGCTCCGGCGTCCCGTCCTGGGTGCCCTGTGCTACGCCCAGGACGGGACCACCGGGGAGAAGCAGCCCACGATGTACGAGCTCGTGCAGGAACCTGACGGCGGCCAGGTCGGGTTCGCCCGGTACAAGGTCTGGCCGCGGGACGCGTGCATGCCGGTCAGCGCGACCGGGGCCGCATTCCTGCTGATGCACCGCGACGCCCTGACGACGGTGGAGAAGGCGTCCGGGGGCCCGGCGGCGCCGTGGTTCCGCGAGAGCGTGATCGGGTCGGCGCTCGTCGGGGAGGACATGACGTTCTGCCTGCGCGCCGGCGCGGCCGGGATCCCGGTGCATGTGCACACAGGGATCAAGGTCGGCCACGTCAAGACGGTGATCCTGATCTAGGGGGCGCGCTCCCCTTCATCGAGGGTCCTCGTCCACCTCAGCCCCACGGACAGCCGCACCGTGTCTCGCGGCCCGGCGGCCCTGTCGGTGGTGATGTAGCCGCCCTGGACGAGCCCCATGCCGTCCTCGCCGAATACCGCCACCGGCTCGTTGCGGAACACCGGGCACGGTCCCGGCGCCTCCGCGGTCACCACGAGCTCGCCGCCGAGCAGCGCGAGGCTGACGACCGGGAACCTGCGCCCGGCCACGACCAGCATCCCCATGTCCCTCACGCTGCCCACGATACGGAGGCCGCGATGCACCTGCTCGGGAAGGCCCGGATCGTGCTGCCGCAGTGGGAACCGGATCAGGGCTGGCGGGTGCTGGACCCGGACGGCCACCAGGTCGACGCCGGGGGCCAGACGATCATCACGGCCACTATCGAGTTCACGCACAAGTTCACGGAACTGTACGGCACCGACGGGAACAGTGTCCCCCTGCTCGACGGGAGCCGCAGGTGAGCGAGCCGGTGACGGAGGAAACCCCGGCTGGCTGGCTGGTGACCGACCTGGACGGGAACGTCGTCGGAGCCGGGCCTCAGACGGTGCTGGAAGCGTCCGCGGACGCAGGGCAGGAGCAGTAAATGGCGGCGATCGACAACACTCAGATCAGCAACATCCTGAACGCGCTGACGCCGACCGGCGGCACGGCCGGGTTCCCGTCCGCGTTCACCGCGATGGCCGCGGGGATCATGAAGCTGCGGCTCAACTCGACCCTGAGCACGGCGTCGGCGGCGGGGACGGAACTCGCCACCCAGACGTCCGGGTACGTCAACGGCACCGGCTGGGCGCTGGGCACCACGAGCTCCACCGCGTCGTCGGCGGGCAGCGCGGTCGGCGTGCCGTTCATCACCCAGTCGTTCGTGTCGAACGGGTCGCCGACCGCGGTCGTGTCATTCGACCTGGAGTCGTCGGCCAGCGTGCGGGGGTTCTGGGGGCCGTTCAACGGCCAGCCGGTCAACGTGGCGTCCGGGAACACCTTCCAGGTGGTCGGCGGCTCGGGTGCGGCAGCCGGCATCCAGATCTCCCTGACATGAGCGGCTACACGCCGGTCGGCGCCGAGCTGCTGTATTCATGCTCGCAGGCGTCGACCCCGGTCACGACGCCTACGGTCACGCCGGGCGCGTCCATGACCCCCGGCCTGCCGCCGATCGCGGTACCCGCCGGGTACATGGCCAACTCCGCCGGGCAGCGCGCGTCGGCGCTGTGCCTGAAGATCTGGGGCCTCCTGGTCGCCACCGCGACGGTCCCGACGTTCGGTTTCGGGCTGTACTACACCTCGGCGCAGCCGGCGGTGTGGTCTGGCTCTAACACGATGGTCACGTCTACCAGCGCTATCCCCACGTTCACGGCGGGCACGTATCCGTTCTACGCACAGTGGGACATCGCCTACCGGACGCCTGACCCGCAGGGCAGCCCGGCGACCGGCGTGGTCGTCACGCAGGGCTTCGTGGAGTGCCCCGGTTTCCCGGCGACGAGCCTGTCCGCCGCGGGCGTGTCCGTCTGCAAGGCGTGGATGCCGCCAGCGGGCACCCTGGGCAACGCCACAGCCTGGGATCCCAACCTCCAGTACTACCTGTGGCCGTCGATCTTCTGCGGCGCGGCGACCGCGCTCAACTACGTCACCACCGAGATCGTGAAGCTGTACGGAGAGAACTGACCGCCTGACCGGAGGGCGGTGAACTCCGCGTGGCCTTCAGCTTCGTCGCCTTCACCCAGGCGGTGCCAGCGGGCGCCGGCTCCGCCAGCATCACCATCAACGTGCCGGCCGGGGTGGCCAGCGGCGACTTCCTCATCCTGACCTCGACGGGGTTCTGCAGCGGCTCCTACACCGCCCCGGCCGGGTGGAACACGATCCAGAACAGCCCGGGGCTGGAGAACACCGCCAGCCACCCGTTCCTGCTGGCGTGGCGGGTAGCGAGCAGCGAGCCCGCCTCATACGCCGTCACCGCCAGCGCCAGCTCCTGGCCCGTCGTGCTGATGTACGCGATCCGGGGCGCCGCTACCACCTCCCCGGTGCTCGGGTCGGCCGAGCAGCGGCTCGTCACCCTGGTCACCACCCTGCCGCCGCCGGCCTACACCCCGGTGGCCGGGTCCACGTCGCTGTTCATCTACGGGTACGGCGGGACCAACTCAGGGGCATCCGGGTCCAACGCGCTGAGCCTGCCGGCGCCGGGGAACCTGCTGAGCGGCAGCTCCACGGCCGGCATCAACGACGCCACGGACGGCGAGTCCTACGGCATCATCGCGTGCACCAGCAGCACCGCGCCGGGGTCGGCCACCACGACCACGGCGGTAGACGAGACCAACTTCGTCCTGGAGCTGGCCGCGCCGCCGGCGGCGGCCGGGGGCGACTCCCTGCAGCCGGCGCAGCGGTACCGGCCACGGGACCGGCGGTACCGGCGCCAGGTGCCGTGGCCGCCGCCAGGGCCGGCCACGCTGTCCGGCGCGGCCTCCGCGGCCGGCGCGGGCGTCATCTCCGCAGTCGCCGCGCAGGACGCCGGGAATCTCACGACGGCGGCCGGGACTGGCGCGGCTCCGGCCGGCGCCGCCCAGGCGGCCGTCGCCTCCGCGGCCGGCGCTAGCTCAGCCGCCGCGACCGCGGCCGTCATCAGCACGGCGGCTGCGGCCGGAGCCGGAGCCGGAGCCGCCGTAGCAACCCAGGTCGCGCCTGCCAGCTCCGCCGGCGCGGGGGCGGCCGCCGGCGTCGTAACGCAGTCCGTCGCCGGCGCCGCGGCCGGGGGCGCCGCGGAGACCGCGGGCGCCGTCCAGTCCGCTCCGGCGGCAGCGGCCGGAGCCGGGGCCGTCACTGACGTCGCGACGCAGATCGCCACGGGCGCATCTGCCGGCGCCGGGTCGGCCGCTGATGTCATAACCCAGGCCGCACCCGCGGGCGCGGCCGGAGCGGGATCAGCCGCCGCCGCGGTGAACTATCCCGGTACCGCGGCGGCCGCCGGCGCCGCGTCGGCCGCTGCCGCGGCAACCCAGGTCACGCCTGCTAGCCCCGCCGGAGCGGGGCTAGCAGGGGGCGCCGCCACCCAGGCGGTCGCCGGGACCGCGGCCGGAACGGGCGCCGCGGCCGCTGTCGTCTCCCAGCTGGCCGGCGCACCTGCCGCGGGCGCGGGGGCGGCCGCCGGCGTCGTAACGCAGTCCGTCGCGGGCGCGGCCGCGGGTGCCGGGTCGGTCACCGCGGCCGGGTCATCATCGGGCGCGGCCACCGCCTCCGCGGCGGGTGCCGGGTCGGTCGCCGCGCTCACCGCGCAGATCGCCCCGGCAGCGGGCGCCGGAGCCGGGGCCGTCACCGCGGAGGCAGCGCAAGCGGCCACCGCGACAGCCGCAGGCGCGGGCGCGGTCACCGCGAAAGCGGCTCAGGGCGCTCCCGCGTCCGCTGCGGGCGGCGGGGCAGCCGGGCCGGCCGCTGCCACGCAGGGTGCCATAGCCGCGCCAGCGGGCGCCGGCGCGGTCACCGCCGCCGCCACGCAGGCAGCCGCGGGAACTGCGGCTGGCGCCGGGTCCGTCGCGGCTGCCGCAGCCCAGGGCGCCGCGAGCGCAGCGGCCGGCGCAGGGACGGCCGGGCCGGCCGCTGCCACGCAGGCTGTCACCGGAACCCCGGCCGGAGCCGGGTCGGCCGCCGGCGTCGTAACGCAGGCTGCCATAGCCTCCGCGGCCGGAGCGGCGGCGGCCGCCGCGGCAGGCAGCATCACCGGAGCCGGCGCCACGGCCACGGCCGCCGGAGCGGGAGCCGCCGCCGCGCTGGCCGCGCAGGCCGACACCGGAACCGCGTCCGGCGCCGGAGCGGTCACCACCACGGCGGCGCAGGCCGCCAGGGCGACCGCCGCCGGCGCCGGGTCGGCCACCGCGGCCGGGTGCATCCCCGGCACCGCAAGCGCGGCCGCGGCAGCCGCGGCCGGGGCGAAAGCCGCGCAGTCCGCCACGTCGGTCTCAGCGAGCACCGGGGCACTGGCCGCCCAGGCCGCCCAGCAGGCCGCAGCGGCCATCGCCGGCGCCGGAAGCGTCACCGCGGCGGGTGGCGTCCAGCTCGCGTTCACCACCGGCACGCTGACCGCCTCCAGCGCCTCCGCCAGCGTCCTCACCGCGACGGCAGCCGGGAGCGTCCTGACGGCCGGCACGGCGCCTGTCAGCACGCTCACAGCAGGAACGGCCCGGACGGGGGGACCCAGCTGATGGCACGCTTCCCGCTCGGCCAGCCGGTACGCCAGTCCACCACTGTCCGGCAGCTCAACACCGACGACACCACGACGCTGGTCAACGCGACCGGCCTGACGCTGGTCGTCAAGATCGCCCAGGCTGACGGCACCCAGCTCACCACCGGCACCTACGCCTCCCCGACGCTCGATTCGACGGGTAATTACCACCAGGACATTCCCGTCACCGACCTGGCCGCGACCGGGCACTACCAGTACGCGTGGACCGCGACCGGCACCGGCGCGGGGGTCAGCTTCGGCGACTTCGACGTGTTCGACCCGTTCGAGACCGCCGTGCTGCCGCTGCAGGACGCCAAGGACGCCCTGAACATCCCGCAGTCCGTCACCACGAACGACAGCGCGATCCAGCGGCTCGTCGCGACGATCGAGTCGTGCCTGGAGTCCTACACCGGCGGACCGCTGGTCAACCGCACCATCACCGAGCGGTCCGAGATGATGAGCGGCCAGACCGTCATCCCCGTCCGGCAGCGGCCCCTCGTCTCCGTCACGTCGATCACCGGTGCCAGCGGCGGCGCGATCAGCATCAGCGCCGGCCTGGACCTCGACGCCAACGCGGGCCTGATCCGCCGCCAGCTCGGGCTGCCGTTCTACGGGCCGTTCTTCTCCTGGCTGCCGGTGGTCACCGTTGTCTACGTCGCCGGGTGGGGCACGAGCGTCCCGGCCGCGTTCGGCAGCGCCGCGGCGATCATCCTGCAGCACCTGTGGGAGACCCAGCGCGGTCCTGCGCTGCTGCCGATGGGGCCCGAGGAGCTGGCGACCGTTCCCGGATTCGGTTTCGCGATTCCCAACCAGGCCGCCGAGCTGCTCGACGGCTCGCAGGGCGGCATCAGCTTCATGAGCGAAGCCTTCCTGTGATGGGCAGGCCGGTCAGGTGGCTGACGGAGCGCCGCCGCACGCGCCTGGACGTGATGGGCATGTTCGGCCTCGGCTACGTCCTCGGCGACAACGCGCTGGGCACCTGGTGGGGCCGCGTGATCTTCCTGGCCTGCGCGATGGGCGTGACCGACATGGCCGCGACGGCACTCCGGCGGCTGACGCGGTGAAGAAGCCGGCCGCCGCGCCGAAACCCGCCGCGAAGAAGGCCGCGCCGAAGAAAGCCGCCGCGAAGAAACCGGCCGCGAAGAAGCCTGCGGCGGGCAAGAAGGCCGCGCCGGCCGGGAAAGCCGTGACCGCGCACCAGGCCCACCTGGCGCACCTCGCCCACCTGCAGCACCTGGGGCTGCTCCCGAAGACCGCGCCGAAGCCCGCGAAGCGGATGCTGGCCCTCGGTGGCGGCGTGGCGTGCTGCGCGGCCGAAGCCGTGGCCGCGTCCCTGCGGCTCACGGGACGGCCGGTGAGCGACGCGGACGTGCTGGCCCTCTACCGGCGGACGGCGGACGACCCGGACACGGGAGCGCTCATCGAGGCGACGCTGGAAGCCGCCGCTCGCTACGGAGTAGCAAGCTACGCAGTAGCAGATTTCCGGCCGGTCGACCTAGCCGAAACATATGTCTCGGATAGGTCTCAAGTAGGTCTCTTGCTGGGCCTCACACTGCCCGGCCCGCATGCGGTACTCGACGACGGTTCCGGCTGGTGGTCGTGGGGTGAGCTGTATGACCCGGCGTGCTGGCCTGACGCCGTGATCGAGGAAGCGTGGACGCTGACATGGGGCTGACCGCGTGACCTACTCCTCCTCCGTCCCCGCCGCGATCGCGGCGCTGGTCGCCGCGTTCACCGCGTCGGCGTCGCTGGGCGCCGCCGGGGTGGACGTCCGGGACGGGCCCCAGCTCCGCGCAGCCTCCGCCGTGGAGGGTGTCGCCGTCGGGTACTCGAGCGGCCAGAACTCCGCCGCCGTCACCGGCACCGCCACCCCGGAGGGCCTCGGCGCCGGGCCGGACCGGGAACGGTACGCGATCATGTGCACCGCCGAGGTCATCGACCCCGACGGCGACATCGCCGCCGCGAGGGTCCGCGCCTACCAGCTGCACGCGGCGTGCGGCGCGGCGATCGCCGCCGACCACACGCTGGGGAAGACGGTGCTGCGCGCGGTGCCGGGACCCGGGTCGCTGACGCAGCAGCAGACGACACGCGGGGCGCTGGCCCGGGTCATCTTCCCGGTCACTGTCGATGCCTACACCACCCGCTAACCGGACGGACGGAGAATCATGGCGGCTCTTACAGCACAGGTCGTCCCCCACGCCGGCGTCACGCCCACCCTGACGGGCTCACTGGGCGGCACCACCGGCAACACGGCGCCCTGCGGCGCCGGCCTCGCGCTGATGCTCGTCAACGGGGCCGCCGCCACGGTTGCCGTCAACGTGCACACCGCCAGCAGCGTCACCGTCGACGGGCTGCCCGTCGCCACCCCGGCCGGCGCGTCAGGACCCGCCCGGCAGTTCACGCTGCCGGCCACCATCGGCGCCGTCAGCTTCATCCCGCTGGTGGCCGGCATCTATGCCGACCCGGTGACCGCCCTCGCCACGTTCGACGTCGCGGCGGGCACCGTCTCCGCCGCCGTCGTCGCCATCAGCAGCTAGGAGGCAACCGGCATGAGCGAACCCGAGACGGGCGACTGGGTGACGATCATCCACCCGGAGACCGGCGGCACCGGCACCGTGCACCGGTCATCCCTGCACCAGCATTACGCGGCGGGGTGGCGGCTGCTCGCCGGTGACGAGGTGCCGCAGCCAGAGCCGGCACTCGAGCCGCCGCCTATGACCAAGGCCCAGGCCGCCAAGGCCGAGAAGGCCGCTAGCGCTGAGACCAAGGAGAACTAGCCGTGCCTCCGACCCCGCTGACGCCGACAATCCGCTACATTCCGCCAGGTACCCGGAAGATCTACTGGGTCACCACGATCGCGACCTACACGTCGCCGACCCGCGCTGAGCTGAACGCCGGGATCGACCTGTCCGCCGAGGTCGCCACCGTCACCGGGTTCACCGTCACCTCCGCCACCACCCCCACCCCGGACCTGTCCAGCCGGTTCACCTCCGAGATCCCCGGCGCGATCACCGCCGCCTCCTGCGGCCTGTCGATCTACGCGAGCAACACCAGCAGCGACGTGCGGACGGTGCTGCCCCGCGGCACCATCGGGTACGTGGTGCTCCTGTGGGAAGGCGACGTCACGGGGCAGCGGATGGACGTGTTCCCTGCGACGGTCACCGCGTCCGCGGTGAACGCCAACGAGACGGCTGCGGAGCTGGTCGACGTGTCGTTCTCCATCACCAAGGTCCCCGCCAACAACGTGCTCATCCCCTGATGGGCGCCTATCTCGGCCGGGACGCGATCCTGAAGGCCGCTGCACTTCGGACCGAGGAAGTCAGGGTACCGGAGTGGGCCAGCCCGGAAACGGGCGCCGACGTCGTGATCGTCCGGGAGATGCGGGGCCGCGAGCGGGACGAGTGGGAGGCGTCGCTGGCCGTCCAGCGCGGCGGCCAGATGGTGCCCGACACCGCGAACATGCGCGCCAAGCTCGCCGCCCGGTGCATTATCGGGGAGGATAGCGAGCCGCTGTTCACCCAGCAGGACGTCGCCGCGCTCGGGGAGCTGTCCGCCGCCGCGCTGCAGCGGGTGTACGAGGCGGCCGCCCGGCTGTCCGGCCTGAACCAGGACGCCCTGGAGGAGCTGGGAAAAAGCTCAGAAACCGGCCCCTCAGAAGATTCTGCTTCGGGCTCGCCCGGGAGCTCGGCTGCACCGTCGAAGAGCTCCTCAGCCGCATCTCGTCGGCGGAACTGACCGAGTGGATGGCCTGGTACCAGGCCGAGGCGGAAGACCGGGAACGCGAGCGGAAGGGCCGGCGCGGCTAGGCACCCTTCGGGAATTCCGCGAACGTCCCCTCCCTGGCGAGGTACTGCTCCAGCAGCGCCCGCAGGCAGCCGCACTCGTCGTCAGGGAAGTGGTGAAAACCGTCCTTGCAGCGGCCATCGGGGCAGCCGCAGGCATCGCCGCACCACTTCCCGTCGGCCATGAAGTTCGCCCGCGCCCACGCGGCCTGCGACACGCCGACGTCGCGCAGCACGATCTCCGCGTCCTCGTTCAGCCTGCTCATGCCGTCCTCCTTGCCGCGGCGCGATGTTCGGCGATCGCCCGGCACGCCAGCACGCACAGCCACGCGACGCCGAGCAGCAGGTGCCACGCGAGCCACAGCGGGCCGACGAGCCAGATGGCCAGCAGCCAGCCGAGCGGGCCCATGCTGACCCACCAGCGGCCGGAGGATGACACGCCGGCCCTCATGACCAGTTCCCGTCACGGCAGAACCACAGCGCCAGGACCCCGAGCGGGCCGGCGAGCAGGCCGATGAACGCCCCGTCGACCGCGTGGCGCGACCGGGCACCGATGAAAGCCCCGGCGATGACGCTGGCCAGGTCCAGGACGACCCCGAGGGCCTCGCCGCCGGTCACGGCTTCTCGTCCCCGTCCGCCAGTGCCCACTGTGCCCGCGTGTACCAGTCGACCGGCACCAGGACGACGCTAGGACGGTTGTACCGCAGGACCGTGACGTGCGCGCCGCCGTGCTCGACGGCATTGAGGAGTTCGCGGAGGTTGCGCCGCGCCTCATCGGTTTTAACCTGCTTGGTCTCCATGGCCGGAAGCTATCACGAGTCGTACGACTCTTACAACTTAGGGGGAGGCCATCGTGCCCGGCACCGAGCAGGCCATCCTCGCCGACCGGCTCCGCCAGGCCGCGCAGCCCGTCGCCGACTACGCGCGGGCGTCCTCGGCCCGCTGGTCCAGGCGGGTCCCGGCGTCCGTGCGGCTGCAGGGCGGCGCGTCCCGGATCACCATCGCGGCGGGCGGCTCGGCTGCGCCCCAGGCCTACACGATGGAAGGCCGCGAGTCGGGCGCGCCCATCGCCCATCCCGTCTACGGGCACGGGCCGCGGGAGAAATGGACCTGGGTCAAGCAGGTCCCGCGACCCTTCCTGCGGGAGGCGATCGACGCGACGGAAGACGAGGTGGTCGAGATCATCGCCGGCGTGGTCGACGACTGGGCGGCGGAACTCGGATACCACTGACCTGCAAAAACTGACTTGACCGGAGGTCCCTGGGGTGGTTGTCAAGTCGGTCGAGGTGGACATCAGCGTCAGGGGAGACGCTGACGCCAAGGCCAAACTCGACGCCGTAGACGCCCGCGCGGAGGCCCTGAAGAAGTCGTTCCCCGCATTCGCGCTCAAGATCGACTCGGCCGCGGCGTCGGAGAAGCTGAAGGTCTTCCGTGCCGAGATGGCCGACGCGGCGAAAGACCGCACCGCGAACATCAAGGTCAAGGTCGACGACTCGGCACTGCAGAAGCTGCAGAAGTCCGTCGACGGCCTGAAAGACAAAGGCGGCCCGTCGTTCCTGGGGCCGCTGCTGGCGCTCACCCCCGCCATCGGCACCCTGACCGGGGTGGTCACGGGCGCCGGGGTCGCGCTGGCGGGGACGTTCGCCGCGGGGGGCGCGGCACTGGGCGCGTTCGGCGCCATCGCCGTGCCCGTCCTGACCAGCGCGAAGACAGCCGCCGCGGCCGTCCAGAAAGCCCAGGACACCTACACGGCCTCCGTCGACGCGGGCACCAAGAAGGCCACCGCGTACGCGACCGAGCAGAAGGCCATCGGCGTGGCCTACGCGGAACTGTCCCCCGCGCAGATCGCCCTGTCCAAGCAGCTCGGGGACATGGGGAACGCGTGGCAGGCCGTGAAAGCCGCGCAGACCCCCGTCGTCGCCGGGGCGCTCCAGCCGTGGCTCCAGTCCGTCACCGACCTGACGAAGAACCTGGCGCCCATCATCGCGAAGGTGTCCCCGGTCATCCAGGGTCTCGGCACCCAGTTCAGCGACCTGATCGACTCCCCGGAGTTCAAGGCGTTCCGGGACTTCATCGCGAACACCGGCTCCAACGCGGTCCTGGCCGGCGGCGGCACGCTGATCGACTTCATCGACGCGTTCATCACGCTCCTGCCGAAATTCAACCCGCTGATCCAGGAGGCGGTCGGCTGGATCGCGGCCCTGGGGCCCGCCGCGCTCAAGTGGTCCGCCAGCAAGAAAGCCGCCGACGACATCCAGGCTTTCATGCAGTTCTTCACCGCGAACGGCCCCGCCGCCGGGGAGTTCCTGAAGAACGTCGGCGGCGCACTCAAGGCCCTCGCGCCGGGCCTGACCTCCGGGGGCGCCACCGAGCTGCAGGTCCTCTCAGATTTCTTCGGGTGGGTCGCGAAGCTGCCCCCGTCGGTCGCGAAGCCGCTGGCCGAGGTGGCCGGGGTGCTGCTGACCCTGAACAAGCTCGGGGTGTTCTCCGTCGGGGTCAAGATCGTCGGCGCGACGGCCGGGTGGATCACCAGGCTGCTCGGCGGCGCGACGGTGGACCTGGGCGCGGCGGGCATGCAGAAAGCCGGCGTCACGATGGCCGGCGCGGCGGTCGCGATGCAGAAGGCCGCCGACACGATGGCCGGCGCCGGCGCCGCGGAAGTGACCGCCGGGGGCGAGCAGGCCGCCGCGGGCACCGAGGAAGTAGCGGCCGGCGGCCTCATGGCCACCGGGCTGGGCGGCGCGCTGACCGCCGCACTCCCCGCGCTCGGGGCGCTGACGCTCGCCCTCGTCGCCTATGAGGCCCTCAAGTCGGGCAGCAGCATCCTGAACTACTTCAAGCCCGGCGGCGGCGCGGCCCCGGCGCTGAACCCCGGCGGGACGACACCCGGCGCGTTCACCACCGTCGTCCCGCAGAGCGTCGCCGCCGCCGCCGCCGCGCAGAACGCCACGGCTGCGGCCAGCCCGCAGGGCCAGGGCACCGCCAACCTGACGGCCCAGGGGAAGCTCGTCGAGGCGTACGCCCTCAACCTTCAGTCGCTGGACCAGGTGTTCACCGCCCAGGCCAAGACCGCCGCGACCGCCCAGTCGGCGCTGGACACCTACACCGCGTCGGTGAAGGCCAGCGGGACGCAATCCCAGGCGTCCAGGTCGGACGCGGCACTGCTTGTCTCCTGGCTGGAAGGGGTCGGCGTCAGCTCCGGGAAAGCCCGGGCCGACGTCGCCGCGTACACCACCGCGATCGCGCAGAACGGGATCACGTCCAGCCAGGCGCAGGCCGCGCGGCTGAAGGTGGTCTCCGACATCCTCGCCGCGAGCAGCAACGCCCGGCAGGGGCAGCTGGACCTGAGCAGGTACACCGCCGCCGTGCAGGACGACGGCGCCAAGTCGCAGGCCGCCCAGTCGGCGCGGGCCCAGCTGATCAAGGACCTGGAGAACACCGGGCTGAACGCGCAGGACGCCACCTCGTGGGTCGACGGGCTCGGCACGTCGGTGAAGAACCTGCCGGACAGCAAGACCATCAAGATCACGATGGACGGCTCGGGCCTGTACACCATCACCGGGTCCGTCATCGCCGCCAGCCAGGGCAAAGGCGGCAGCGGCAACGCGGCGGGCGGCCTGGCGGCGGGCGGGTTCATCACGGGCGGCATTCCCGGCCGGGACTCCGTGCTGATCAGGGCGATGCCGGGGGAGCTCGTCGTCCCGGTGCACCTGGTGGCGGCCGGCGCGGTCGACCACCTGCGCGGGATGCTGCCCGGGTTCGCGTCCGGCGGGACGGTCAGCGGGACGCTGACCCCCGGCTTCGTCTCCGGCATGTCCGGCGCGTTCACCCAGGACATGACCGACGCGATGGTCACCGCGATGCGGGCTGCCATCAAGGCGGCGGCGGCGACAGCGGCCGCGGCCAGCGCCGGGGGCGCCAGCGCCGGCATGGGCGGCGTATCGAACGCCAGCGGCGTCGCGGCCCTCAAATCAGCGGCGGCCAAGCACGGCTGGACCAGCGCCGCCGAGTGGGCCGCGCTGAACAATGTGGAGATGCGCGAGGCCGGCTACTCGCTGACCGCCAAGAACCCCGGCAGCGGGGCCTACGGCATGGCCCAGTTCATCAACGGGCCGTCCGAGTACGCCCAGTACGGCGGCAACGCGACCACCTACGCAGGGCAGGCCACGGCGATGGCCAACTACATCGCGCAGCGGTACGGCGACCCGATCGCCGCGTGGGCGCACGAGCAGGCCTACGGCTGGTACCGGCACGGCGGACTGATCCCCGGGTACGCGTCCGGGGGGACCGTCGCCAGCCAGGGCGCGGCGTACCTGAAGGGGTGGCGCAAGTCCGCCGGGACGGTCAACGCGCAGATTGATCACTGGACCCACGAGCAGCACCTCGACTCGATCCTGGCCGGGGCCGCAGGGCTGAGCAAGACCCTGCACGCGAAGTACGCGAAGGCGACAGCCGCGGACAAGAAGACCCTCGCGGGGCTGACCTCCGAGCGGACGGTCATGCGGGACTGGCGGACCCAGCTGGGCACCAGCGACACGTCGCTGACCGCGTGGATCGGCGCGGCGGGGAAGATCCCGTCGCTGAAAGCGAACGTGGCCGCGTGGAAGAAGCAGCTCGCCGGCCAGAAGAAGACGATCGGGAACATCTCGGCGATGCTGGGCCTGACCGGCGCGCAGATCGCCGCGGACGACGCGGCGGCGAAGGCGGCGGCCGCGGCTGCCGTGGCAGCAGCGGCCACGGCGGCGGCGGCGAGCGCGTCCGGCGGCGCCACGGCCGGGACCACGGCCGCGTCGGCGGCCGCCACGACGGCCGCTGCGGTGCCGCTCACCCCCGCGGCGGCCCTGTCGCTGCTCACGGGCGGCACCGGGACCGCGCCCGCGGCGCCCGGCGCGTTCCCCGCGCTGGCGTCCGGGGCGCTCCCCTGGTCCGGCTGGTCCGGCGCGTCCGGCGGTCAGGCGTTCCCCTGGCCCGGCTGGGGTGACGGTCAGGGGCAGCCGGGTACGGGCGCTCCCGGCGGCGGCGCGGGCGGCGGCGGCGGAGGGGGCGGCGGAGGGGGCGCGGACGGGCTGCTCGCCGAGCTGCGGGCGCTGCGCTCGGAAATCCGGAACCTGACCGGCGTCGCCGCAGCCATTCCGCAGAAGACCGGCCAGCACGTCGGGGGGGCCATCAACGGCGCGGCGGCGGCCGGGTCGTTCAGGAACCGCTACCCGTGACGGTGATGGACGCCGGACGGGAGAGCGCGCCGAACCGGCTACTCACGCTCCTGCCCGGTGGTGCACTACCGGCTTAAGCTCTCCGGGCGGCGGGGACTAGTACGTCCCGTCCGGGCATCCGGCACCCATGTTAGCGACCTCCGGAGGAGCCCGTGACGACTGACCCGCGCGGGGGCCGGCGATGACGAGCAGCCTCGTGCTCGGGCAGTCCATTGAGCTCCTCGGCGCCGAGGGGGGCGTCCCGTCGCTCATCCCCGCGTGCGCCGGGGCGATCTTCCTGCTCGCCGACGACGGGTCATACGACCTGGGCGCCGCCCAGCCCACCGCCGACTTCGTCGCCTCGCTGATCCTCGACGGGGAACGGCCGTTCGGGCGGCGGGCCAGCAACCGGACCATCACCCTGCCGGTCAAGATCGTCGCGCCGGCCGGGAACCTGCAGCTGCTCGCCGCCGCCCGCGAAGTCCTCGGGCAGGTCACCGACCAGGACGTGTGGACCATCACCTGGACCCGCGACCCCGGTACCGGGACGCGGCTGCCGCTGGTCCTGGACTGCTTCCGCGCGCAGCCGTCCAAGCCGGTGTACGCGCCGCTCAACGAGGCGCAGGGCGTCATGTACGTCACGCTGACCATCCCCGCGCTGCCCTACGGCCGGTCCGACGTCCAGTACACCCCGGCGTTCACCGGCGCGGTCCCGCAGACCCCCACCCCGCCGCCGCCGCCCGCGCCGGTCATCCTCGACAGCTTCGCCACCATCTCCGGGCCGCAGTTCAGCCAGTCGACCCAGTGCGCCGTCGGGCCGTTCACCGCCTGCTGGGACCCCGACAGCTTCGGCGACCCGGGCGGGCAGGTGACGCCGCTGACCTACAGCGCGAAGTTCACGTCGCCGCTGAACCTGACGTCGATGACGGCGCTGCAGCTCTGGTTCGGCCTCGGGTCACGCTGGTACCCGCAGCTGGAGTACCCCGGCCGGGTCCACGGCGTCAGCGTGCAGGTCACCCTGACCGACACCAGCGGCGCGAGCATCTCGATGTCGCGCGGCAACCTGCGGCTGCCCGTCACCCCCGTCGCGCAGGGCCCCGTGTTCACCCGGATCAGCGTCCCGATGCCGGCCGCCAGCCCTGTATTTCTGTACAACTCGGTGGCGTCGTACACGCTGACCTGCGTCAACCGGCAGGACCGGGGCATCCCCCGGCTGTCCTGGTGCACCGCCTACCTCGACGCGCTGACCGCTGTGCCGTCCACCCAGACCGTCACGCCGGTGACCCGCGGGAACCTGTACACCCTGTACGGGCTGCTCGGGACGGCCAGGGCGCCGGCCAGCCTGTCCTTCGCGCAGCCGCCCACCGCGGGGACGCCGGCGACGATCACGGCCACCGGGGCAGGCACCTACACCGTCCCGGCGCTGACCGCGTGGCTGAAGGTCGAGGCGTGGGCGGCGGGCGGCGCCGGCGCCGGGGAGACCGGGACCGGGGTCGGCGGCGGTGGGGGCGCCGGCGAGTACGCGCGTGAGGACATCTTCCCGTGCGTGCCCGGCCAGGTCATCCCGTACACCGTCGGGACCGGCGGCACGCAGGGGGCGTCCCCCGCCGACGGCGGCAACACCACGTTCGGGCCCGGGCCGTCCGGGCCGCTGGCCGTCCTGGCCGGCGGCGGGAAGTCCGCGCTGCAGAACTCGGTCACGGGCGCCCTGCCGGGGTCCGGGTCGGTGAACTCGGTGCACTTCCCGGGCGGCCAGGGGCGCACCGCGTCCGGGTCGGTCGGCGGCGGGGGCGGTTCCTCCGGGGGCACCTCCAGCCCGGGACAGACGCCGATGGGCACCGCGGCGGTGGTCATCACGGCCACGGGCACGACCGTGTGGGTCGCCCCGGCCGGCGTCACCCAGGTCTACGCGGAATGCTGGGGGGGCGGCGCGTCCGGCGCCACGGGTAACTCCTCCAGCAATAACGGCGGCGGGGGTGGCGGCGGCGAATATGCGGCTGCTTTTATCAACGTGACCCCGGGGAACAGCTACAACGCCGTCGTCGGGACCGGGGGCGCAGCCCAGACCGTCTCGGCGTCGAACGGGAACAACGGCGTCGCGTCCGGTTTCACCGGGGACAGCGCGTCGGTCACCGCGAACCCGGGGCAGGGCGGCCTGACCCGGGTGGAATGGCAGTCCGGCGGCCAGGGCAGCGGCGGGTCGGGGTCCGGTGCCGCGGTGCATTTCAGCGGCGGACGGGGCGGACCGGCGAACCCGTACGGCGGCGGCGGCGGGTCCTCGGCCGGGTCGGGCGTGTCAGGGAACGCCGGCGACGGCTACGGCGACGGTGCCCCGGCCCCCCCGGACGGCGGCGGCGGCGGCGGCGCGAACGCGGCCGGGCAGGCTCCCGGCGGCGGCGGCGGCGGATCCCAGACGGCCACGGCGTCCGGCGCGGGCGCGGCCGGGCAGGTCAGGCTGACGTACCCGGGCGGGGCGCCGACGAACAACGGGGCGGCGGCCGTGACCGGAGGGGGCGCGGGCGGCGCGGGCGGAGGCTCGGCCAACACGCCGGGCTCGGCCGGATCGCAGCCCGGCGGCGGCGGTGGGGGTGCCGACTCGGCGGGGACCGCTGAGGCCGGCGGCGCGGGCGGCGCGGGACAGCTCAAGATCACCCCGTTCAGCAGCGCCGCGTTCAAGAACCTGATCGTGCACCGGCCGCCACTCGGGGCACTCAAGACATTCCAGCCGCTCGTCTCGGTCGGCGGCGGCGGCGACGCGCCGGACGGCACGCACGAATACCGGATGCCGCAGCCGATCACCGGGCTCAACGCCGACTTCGGCGGCACCTACACCATCTACCTGATCGCGGCGTCGCTGGCCGGCGGGAGCCGGAACATCACGGTCTCCGTCAACCAGTACGAGTTCAGCGGCGGACCGAAGTACACCGCGACCACCCTGCCGGTCACCCTCACCGCGGCGCAGGTGGTCAACGGCGTCATCACCGCGGGCGTGCTCACGCTCCCGGTCAAGGCCGTCGCGGCGGACAACACCGGCGGCTACTACACGGTCTCGGTGATGGACAGCAACAGCGCCGACCGGTTCTACGACGCGATCTTCCTCGACACGATGGGCCAGCTGGTCCATGTCAACGAGCCGGTCCAGGGTTACAGCACCTACTTCATCGACGAACCGCAGCCGAACGTGTCCGTGCAGTACGTGCTCGGCTCCAACGGCGGCCGTCCCGACGCCATCGGCGTGCTGGACAACACGATCCTGTCCGGGCCCGCGATCGCGTTGGAACCCGAGGACGGCGACAACGCCCTATTCACCTATAGTGCCGACGGACTGGCCCCGGTCATCTCGGTGTCGTACTGGCCCCGCTGGCGCTACGACCGGGTCCAGTAGGCGCCGATGGCACCCGGCCTCGTCCAGTCCGCATCGACCGGGGGTGCCTCTGGCACGACCCTCACGGTCACGCTCGGCGCTGCCACGACCGCAGGCAACACCCTGGTCGTCTGCGTCGGGACGGTCGACGGCTCCGACCCGATTGTGTCGGCGGTCAAGCTCGGCGGCTCGGCCGGCAACTTCGCGAAGGCTGTCGCCCACGACGGCGCGGCGGATAGCTGCGAGATCTGGTACGACTTCAACTGCGCGGGCGGCCAGACCTCCGTCGTCATCACCTTTACCGGAGACAGCGGGGGCAGTCCCAGCACCGCTGCCGTCGTCATGGAATGGTCCGGGATGCTGACGACGGCATCGGCCGATAAGACCAATTTCGCTGACAGTTTTTCCACCTCATGGAGCTCGGGTTCCTCCGGGACGCTCAGCCAGGCCGGTGAACTGCTCATCGGCGCGGCCGCGATACAGGCAGCGGGGGTTACGCTGACCCCCGCCAGTCCGTGGACGGCCCTTTCTGCTGTCTCCGGTACCGGTGGCGACGCGATAAAGCTCCAGGTCAGCTATCAGGTCGTGTCAGCGGCGACGGCTCAGGCCTACACCGGCACCATATCGTCGAACAGCGCGTGGAATGCCCTGGTCGCGACGTTCAAAGCCGCCACCAGCACCACGCACTCCGGCACCGCGACCCTGACCGGATCCGGGACGCTGACCGGGACCGGCGCGTTCGGCGGGACCGCGGCGCTATCCGGGTCGGGCACGCTGGCCTGGTCCGGGTCGCGGATCCTCAAGGCCACCGTCCTGACCGGGTCCGGCACGCTGACCGGCACGGTCATCGGGACGATCAGCGAGGCCGTCGCCCTGGACGGCGAAGGCACCCTCCAGGGCGCGGCCGTCGGCACCGTGTTCGAGAGCGGCGCCCTGTCCGGGTCCGGCACGCTGTCCGTGCCCGGCGTGAAGCTGGGATTCCAGGCCGCGCTGAGCGGCACCGGGACGCTGTTCGTCATCGGGACCGGCGGCACCGTCCAGGCCAGCGCCGGGGCGTCCGCGCCGTACGCCTACCCCGGCACCAGCCAGGTCGCCGTCGCCGCGCCCGGATCCCCGTACTGGCAGTACCTCGGCACGCTCGGCGTCGTCACCGCGCTCACCTACTCCTTCACCTGCCCCGGCGGCGCCGACCAGCTCACAGCCACCGTCATGGTCCCCGCGTCCTACCGGAATCAGATGCTCAACCCCGGCTGGCAGGTCCGCGTCACCCGCGGCGGCCACGTCGTGTGGACCGGGAAACTGGACGAGCCGGTGCCCACCGCGGCCGGGTGGACGCTCACCGCCGTCGGCGACGGGAACCGCGGCACCGACTTCCGGGCCGTGTTCAGCGGCACCTGGCCGGCGGGGATACCCGACGACCCGGTCAACGAGGCGATCGCCCGGGGGCTGCCGTGGGTCAACGCGGGCATCGGGTCGCCGGCCGGGATGTGGCTCGGGCAGGCGCAGGATTCCGGGTCCATGACCGTCACCGACCTGCTCAACCTGCTCTGCACCAGGGGCGGACTGACGTGGTACGCGAACAGCCAGCCGGGAGGCCGGCCCGGCACCGACCTGTCCGTGTTCCCGCTGCCCACGACGGTGAACCGGCTGCTGGTCGTCACCGACCCGGCACCGCGGACGCTTGGCGGGGACATCAACACGCTGTACCTGCGGTACGAGATCGACGACGGGGTGGCCAGCTCCACCTCGGCCACGTACGGGCTGACCAGCGTGCAGAACGCGGCCTCGGTCGCGGCGCACGGCGTCATCGAGGACTACATGGACCTGTCCAGCGCCGGGGTCATGCCCGCTATCACCGCGCAGACGGTCGGGAATTACGTGCTCCAGAACTACCAGCGCGCCTCCTTTGCCGGGCCGTTCACCGGCAGCTACGGGCAGCTGCTCAACGCCGGGGGCGTGCCGGTTGACCCGGGGACCGACCAGGCCGGGACCGTGATGCGGGCCATCCTCACTGACTACGGGGCGGGCGGCGAGGTCAGCATGGCACCCGTCACGTGGCTTACGGGTGCCTACCTGTGGGACGACTTCGCGCAGAAGTTCACCGTCACGCCGTACCAGAACCTGGACCAGTCGCTGTCCGGGCTGCTGTCGATGGCGGGCACCGTGCTCACGCCGGTCACCGTGGTGGCATGAGGCCTACTGAGCCGCGTGCCAGGTGTCGGTGAACGCCGTTCCCGCGCGGACCGGGCCGGGGGCCGTGAGCGTGACGCCGCCGCGGACCAGGTCGACCGGGTAGACGGTCCACAGCCTGTTACTGGCCATGCCGCCGCGGATGCCGTTGCGGCTGGTGACGCGGATCGAGGTGAAGGTGCCGGTCCCGAAGTCGGCCAGCGGCAGGTTCGCGCCCGCGTTGGGTGCCTCCATGATGACCTCGGCGCTGGCGTTGTCGCACTGGATGTGCGCCGGGCATGGCTGGCTCGCGGCGATGGCCGTGCCGGTGGCGTGGTCCTCGAGCGCGAGCTGCCACCGGTTCGCCGCGGCGTCGTAGTAGACGCTGGCGGTGATCAGGTCGCCGGGGTTCACGCCGTAAGAGGTCCGGGCCGCGTTGTAAGCGACGACAGGGGCGTCCGGGTACATCTGGTACCAGGCGAAATAGCTGGGCTGCCCGTTCGTGCACACGCTGGCGGTGCCCACCTGCTCGACACTGCCGCTGGTCTCGCCGTCCAGGCCCACCCACGCTTCGGCCCACGCGACGGGCGGCGACTTCGCGCAGTCGACCGCCGGGAGTCTCCACGTCGCCGCGACGTAGCGGAACTTGCAGGTGACGCACGCCCCGGCGACGTACCCGGACCAGCTGGGGCTGCTCAGCGTCCGCTGAGCCCCGGCTGGCGCGGCGCCCGCGGATCCGCTGAGGGCCAGGGCGAGCAGGACAGCCGCGATGACGGCGCCGGACCGGGTGCGTTTCACCCGCCCATCGTCACACAACGGGAGACAGCAGGAGACAACGGGAGGTATCCGGTGCGCAAGGCGGTCATGATCCTGCTGGCCCTGCTGGCCATCCGGCTGCTGCCCAGGGCGCTGCGCCGGGAGGCCCGCGCGCTCGAACTGCTCACCCTGCTGTTCCAGATGACCGCCGCGGCCGCGACATCCAAGACGGTGGCCGTCGAGACGCGCACCGCCAACCTGGAACTCGCCACCCGCTCGGCAGCCGCCAAGGTCGCCGCCCAGAAAGGGCAGACCACCGCGTTCAGCAACCTGGCCCAGACCGAGACCGGGTCCGCGACGGTGTTCGGCGGGGAACCTACCATCCAGACCGGGACACCCCCGCAGACCGGCCAGTACACCGTGACGTCCAGCGGGCAGACCGGCGGCGCGGCGGCGCACACCCACACGGTCACGCTGCCGTTCCTCAACCCGGACAACCACACCCACGGCTACGGGCACTCGCACTTCAACCAGGTCGCCGGCGACTTCAACAACCTCGTCGCGCAGCTCAACACGATGCGGTCCGCGCTGATCGGCGCCGGGCTCCTGTGAACGGAGAATCATGCTGATCAAGTGCAAGACCGGCGGCGAGATGATCGAGGTCGCCGAAGGCCAGGACCCGCACACGGCGCTCGACGCCACCGGGTGCTCCCACTGCCTGGACGGCCACGGGCCGGACGTGCACTGCGGGCAGACGGCTCAAGCCTGCTACCAGGCTCGCCTGGACGGGCAGCCGCTCCACGACGGGCCGTGCTGGAACCCGCCGGACGTCCCGGAGCGGCCAGACGGGTGCACCGTGTGCAGGCCGGTCCTGTTCATGGGCAACGCCACCTTCGTGAGCGGGGCGGTCTAGGGCTGCCACTCCGGCCGGCAGTCCGGATGGTCGTTCCACGCGGCGGCAAGGTTGGGCAGCACGAAGTCCTCGTACTCGCGGGCCTGATCCCGCGCGACCGCTGCCGGGTAGTCCGGGTTCTCCATGCGGGCGAGGCAATCCTGGTAACGGGCCAGGGTGCGTCGGCCCCCCTCGACTTCGCGGAGCACGCGGGCCGGGTCGTGGCGGGCGATGTGGACGGTGTGAGCGATCGAGGGACGCTCGCCGAACGGCTCGGCTACATATCGCCAGTCCCACTCAACGCCCCATGCCGCCTTCGCCGCCGCCTCGTCCTCGTCCAGCCGGGCCGTTATGAAAGCGGTCAGGTCATCCACGCACGCCACCTTACGGGGAAACGGAGCCGATCCCGTGGCCAACATGACCGACCAGGCGTTCGTCAACAAGCTGCTGCAGGCATTCTTCACGGCGTCCGCGACCACCACGTTCACGCCCGGCACCGGCGGCGGCTCAGCGTTCATCGTCACCCCTCCGTTCCACCTGCGGCTCATGACCGCCACCGGCACCAACACATCCAACGGCACCGAGGCGACCGCCGGCGGCTGCCCCGGCTACGTCGCGCTCGGGTCCTCGTTCGGGTCCTCCGCGTTCGGGACGCCGTCCGGCGGCCAGCAGACCAACAACAACGCGGTCAACTGGTCCGCGACCGGCACGTGGGCCACCATCACCGGCATCGAGGTCTGGGACACTGCCGCCACGCCCATCCGGTACCTGCAAGGGGCGCTCACGTCGAACATCACCGGGGTCTCGAACGGAGATACGGTCTCCTTCGCTGTAGGCAGTGTCACGGTGAATAGTTCCGCCTGGTAGAAGGTATATTCCGGAGGTAGCAGCGACGGGGAAGGGTGAGCGGGGATGGCCGCTGACGACCCCGCCGGAGGCGAAGACCGGCAGATCCCGCACCTGCTGCCCCCGATGCGCCGGGAGTACTTCGAGCTCGCCATCCCGCTCCGGGAATACTTCGAGGCACTCCGGACCGGCGACCAGGCGCTGCGCGAATCCGAGGCCAGGTTCCTGGCTGAGCGGGACCGCCGCTACCACGAGGTCTCCGCCGAACGGGACCAGCGGTACGCCGAGGTCAAGGCGGCCGAGGAGAAAGCCCTCAAGGTCAAGGAAACCGCCGACCTTAAAGCGCTGGACCTGGCATCCCAGATCCAGACGTACAAGGACGAGAAAGCCAACGAGCTGCGCGAGCAGATCAGCAGCGAGCGGGGCCTGTACGTCACCAGGAACGAGCTCGCCAGCGCGGTCCGGGAACTCCAGGCGTCGATCAAGCCGCTGACGGAATACACCGCCGCCGACGCCGGGCGCAGCACCGGCGAGCAGTACCGCCGGACCGAGCAGCGCCTGGACATGGGGCAGCTCGTCGCCGTGGTCGCGGTCATCGTCGCGATCCTGTCCGTGGTTCTGTACGCGCTGAAGAAGTAGGTGATCCGTGGCCGCTCCCGTAGAGACCAAGGTCCAGGCGTCCACGGCCGCTGCCGCCGTGTCCGGGCTGGCGCTTTGGACCTTGGGTCATTACGTGTTCAAGGCCGGCGTCCCCGATGTGGTGGCCAGCTGGATTTACGTGCTCGTGCCCGCGGCCGTCACCTTCGCGGCGGGGTACCTCGCGAAGCACACCGACCGGCCGGTGGCCACGGTCACGGTGCCGGTAGCGGCCGCCGCAGCAGTGGAGAAGACGCTGATCCGTCCCGCCGCGGGCGAGCCGCCGTCGTCGGTCCCGGGCTTGCTTGCCCCGCCTGTAGCTCCCCCTCCCGCCGCGCCGGAGTGACCCGGCGCGACCACCCAGCTCCCTGACCTGCGCACTCTACATAGGGGTTCTTGTTCTGACACCGGAAATGAGGCGCTGAATGATCGTCGACTACTCGACGGCACGGCCGCCCGTGGCGGCCCTGAAGGCGGCCGGGGTCACGGCAGTCGGAAGATATATAGGCTGGGACAGCGTGCCCGGCTTCAGCTCGATCGGCAAGAACCTCACCTCAGCCGAGGCGGACGCGCTGCACGCCGCCGGGATCGCGGTGTTCGCCGCATTCGAGTACGACCCGCAGGCCCCCGCCAAGGGCGAGCCGCAGGGAGCCAGGGACGGCACCCTGGCCGGCCGGCAGCTGGCCGAGCTCGGCGCGCCGCCGCAGACCGGCGTCTACTTCGCCTGCGACTGGGACATCCCCGACTACGCGCCGAAACTTCCCGACATCAAGGCCAGCGCGAAGGCCAAGCTGGGCCCCATCGCTGAGTACTTCGCTGTGATCAACGAGCAGAACCCGGCCTACCGGGTCGGTGCCTACGGCGGGTACTACGCGGTCAGGCGGCTGTTCGACGCCGGCCTGATCAGTCTCGGCTGGCAGACCGTCGCCTGGTCCGGAGGGCAGCGCGACACGCGTGCGCAGCTGTACCAGACCACGGGCAGGGTGTCGATCGGCGGGGCCGACCTGGACATCCACGAGGGCACCGTGGCCGACTTCGGCCAGTGGCTCCCCGCGGCCTCCGGGCAGCCGCCAGCACCGAAGCCCGCGCCCGCGCCCAACTGGACGGAGACCCTCATGCAGACCCTCCCTACCCTCAGCCAGGGCGCGACGGGCGAGGACGTGCGGACGCTGCAGGGCGCGCTGGTGGCCCGGCACTTCGTGCTGACCGTCGACGGGGTGTTCGGGGCGGCCACGAAGATGACCCTGGTGAACTTCCAGCACGCGGCCGGGCTCACGGCGGACGGCGTGGCGGGCCCGGCGACGTGGCCGAAGCTGTTCAACCGGTGAGCACGCCCGGCCCGCAGCCAGGCGACTTCGCCGTCGTGTCCATGGGCGGCCAGGGCGGCGCGCTGATCTCCGCGATGGAGGAGATCGCCTACGACCATTCGACGCACTGGGACCACGCCTTCGTTTACGTGGGCGGCGGGATGATCGTGCAGGCCGAACCGGGCGGCGCGCAGGTGCGCCCGCTCGGCACCTACGAGTACGCGATCTGGTCGACGGGGATACTCGGCCCGACCGACGCGCAGCGGGACAAGATCTGCGCGTCGGCCCGCTGGTACGCCCTGCAGCGGACCGGGTACTCGTACCTCGATTACGCAGCCATCGCGGCGCACCGGTTCCATGTGCCCGCGCCGGGCCTGAAGTCGTTCATTGCGAGCACGCACAGAATGATCTGCTCGCAGTTGACGGATCAATGCTGGAAAGAGGCCGGTTGCCAGCTCTTCGACGACGGCAGGTGGCCCGGCTACGTCTCGCCCTACAGCCTCGGGACGCTCCTGCAGCGGACCCTCGCGGCGTCCGTCTCACAGCCCTAGCTCAACCGCTGCGCCAGGACAAGGCGCTCCAGCTCGGTCAGGTCCCACGTCGAGCGCACCTCCCACAGATCTCCGGTAAGCCGGCGGATCAGCGCCGGGTCCTCGGGCACGACCCATTCCCACTGGGCTTCCCACAGGACGTGGCAGGAGCGCAGCCGCGGCCAGTGCGGGCGGTGCCCGGGCGGCACGATCGGCACCATCGCCCGCCCGGCCCTCCACTGCGGGTTGCGCGGCTTGCCGTCATAGCCGACCGGCACCCTGACCGAGTGGGCGTTGACGAGCGCGCCCTGGTTTACCCCGGTCCAGTCCTGGTCGGCGAATACCATGTCGGTGCCGAACCACCGGGCGAAGCACTCGGTGGTCCCGGCGCGGGCGACGGCCAGCTTAGGCATGCCGTTGTCGTGCCAGCCGCCCGCGATGACGGTGCGGCGCAGGCTGATGATCGGGCGGCCTTCGGCGGCTGCCTTGTACGCGGCGGCGAGCGCGGCATCCTCAGGGGTGCGGTCCTCGCTGCGGGCGTACTCGGCGGCCTTCTCGGCGGCCTCGGCGGGATCGACGGTGATCTCGGACAGGTTCATGATTCCTCCTCGGTGTTCGCTTCCGATTGTGCGCCCGCCCCGCTTCTCCCCGGCCCTCGCGAAAGGGGAGAAGCGGGGCGGTCTTTTGCGTGCCCGGACGGCGGCTATCGGCCTTCAGGTTCCCGATGCGATTCCGTGAGCAGGCCGATCTTGTAACCGGCTATGTCGGACCAGCGCCGCCGCCCGGACGTCTACGGTGCCCCCGCGCCAGCCTCGAAGGCCAGGTCGAGTTCCGCCTGCTGCGGTTCCGCGGACTCCAGCGCGGCCAGGTTCTTGACCATCTGCCGGTAGTAGCTTGGTTTGAGCTCGGCCGCGATAGCGTGGCGGCCTAGCTCAACCGCGGCGTAACCTTCCGACCCGACCCCGGCGAAGGGCGTGAGCACGGTCTCGCCCGGGTTGGTGCGCATGTCCACGACCCGGCGCGGCACGTCGAGCTGGAGCGGGTGGACGTGCCACGTTGCACTTCGGCTGCTCGGCCAGGATCGCGGCCTTTTCCGCGCGCTCGGCCTCGACGCGCGTGTCGTCGTACCACTCCACCGTCAGCGACCGCACCTCATCCCACCAGGGCTGGACGGCCTGGTGACCGTTCCACCGGAAAGGGATGCTGTTGGTAATGCCTATATACAGAAGCGTCTCCGCCTCGCCGCGGATCCGGTAGAGCGCGGTCCGCTCGGGCTGGCCGGTCACGACGCCACGCTCCCCGTGCGCCCGCACGCCGCGCAGATGAACCCCGCCGGGGGCTCGCCTTCGCACGTCCTGCACTCATCGCGTCCGGCGCGGGCAGGAGGGAGCGCCCCCTTGTACTCGATGATCGCTTCCGGCGTTACCCGCAGGTTCGCCCCCTCCTTCACCGCCCTGAGCTTCCCCGACGTGATGAGATTCCGCACCCGGCGGGTCGAGCACCGGAACATCGCGGCCACCTCGCTGACCGTGTAGAGGCAGAGCGCCTCGAGGCCGACGTCGATCTGCGTGCCGGTCGTTTCGGTCATCGCTACGTACCCTCCTGCGGAGACGGCTCCGGTGTTCTCTAGTCACGGTCGACCGTAAATGACTGTATCGGGAGACCACTCTATGCCGCTGTGTGCCGCTAGGGGTAGGGTTTCGGTCATGGATTCCGCTCAGAAGGTCACCGGCAAGCCGGCCGGGGCGCGGCCCAACCGCGAGGGCAAACCCTGGCGGCGCAAAGACGGACGGTGGCAGGCCCGCGCCTACCCGCCCGGCGGCGGCATCGACACCCGCCCCCGCTACGTCTACGGCAAGACCCGCCGCGAGGCGATGGACAAGCGCGCCGACCTCGAGGCCACCCTCGCGCAGGGACTGCCGGAGGACCCGCACCAGACCGTCGCCGACGCGTTCGCCCGCTGGCTCGGCACCACCCTCCCGCAGTACGTCCGCGCGGGCCGGATGGCCGTGACGACGATGGACTCCTACCGGGACAACGCCCGGCTGCACATCGTCGCCCCGCGCGGCGGCATCGGCCACATCAAGCTCACCGAGCTCCGCGCCGACACCGTGCGGGACTGGCAGGACCGGCTCGGCCGCAAGCTCTCCGGCCGGCAGCCGCGCACCGGGCCGAAGCGCGCCCTGTCGCCGCGGACCGTCGCCTACTGCCGGGAGATCCTGCACAAGATGATCGCCGACGCGATCCGCGACGAGACCGCCGGGCTGACCCGCAACGTCGTCGACCTCGTAGACCCGCCGAAGGCCGAGCCGGCCGAGCCGGTCATCCTCGCCCCGGCCGAGGTGAGCGCGCTGCTAGTGGCGATGGCGGAAGACCGGTGGTGGTGCTACTGGCTGGTAGCGTTCCTCCTCGGATTCCGCCGCGGCGAAGGTCTCGGGATGCGCTGGACCGACCTCGACCTCGACCGGCGGATCTGGACGCCGGGCCTGCAAGTCCAGCGGCAGCGCGGCGAGGCCGACCTGGCCACCGGGAAACGCGGCCGGGGACGCCTGGTGGCCAGGGAGCTGAAGACCCGCGCCTCGCGGGAGCGGGTCGCGCTGCCCGTCTCCGCCGTCGAGGCGCTGACTCGGTGGCAGCGGGAACAGCGCAAGACGCGGATGGCCGCGCCAGCGTGGGCGGACCTCGAGCTCGTGTTCACAACGAACCTCGGAACGGCGGTCGAGCCGCGGAACATGAACCGGCAGTGGGAGAAGGTCCGGGCCCGCGCGGGGATCAGCCGGCCGGCGCGGCTGCATGACCTGCGGCACGCGTGCGCGTCGTACGCGCTGAATGAGGGTGCCGACCTGGAGACGGTGCGGGGCATGCTGCGCCACTCGCGGATCAGCACGACGGCGGTGTACGTGCACGCGCTCGAGGATGTGCCGCGCAGGGGTGCCGACGTGATGGACCGGGTGCTCGAAGGGCTGCGCCGTGGCTGAGCAGATGGCCTACTGGCTTGATCACGCCGGCGCCATGATCGGCCCGGCACCGCTTGACGACCCGACGGGCTGGGAGAAGTACGCCGACCGCACTCACCGAATCATGCGCCCGCAGCCCGGCCAGCTCGTCCAGGCGATCTCCTGGTGCGGCCGCCGGGTTCACGAGGTTCCCGGCCGCGGGCCCGTTGACTGCCGCGAATGTCTCCAGCTGATGGCCGAGGCGTTCGAGGACGCCTACGCCGCCCGGTCCAGGGTGACCGTCAAGCAGCTGCACGCGTGGGGCCGGTACGCCGAGCGGTGCGACTGCGGCGACGATTCCTGCGAGGGCTGGGCGATGGGCCATCAGCGGGAGGATGCGATCACCGAGGATCAGTTGCTGTCACGGTTGCGGTCACCCAACCCCATCGGTCGGGAGTCAGAAGGTCACGGCCCGGCGTTCCCGCTGGTGAGAGAAGCGCGCTCGGAGGGACTCGAACCCCCAACCTTCTGATCCGTAGTCGTAGGCAACGATGGACACGGACGGACCAGGCTGCCGTCAGCGCTGGTCACGGGCACTCCTGGCCGCCGTGGTCCGCTGGTGTCCGCGATCCCGGTTGCTGTCACGGTTGCGGTCAAGACAGCCGCCACAGCCAGAGCGTCTTGCGCCCGTGCACCGCATCGGTGGCGTACCGCTTCCGCGACCACGCGCCGCCGCCGCTTGATCCGCAGTCGTCGGCCGCCTTCGTCCAGCCGTCGAAACGGTAGAGCTGGCCGTCGTGCCGGGAGTTCAGCGAGTACGAGACGGCCATCGTGGGCGTCCAGTACGGCCAGCGGGGCGCGGCGACCTCACGCCACAGCCGGAGCGTGACCCGGTTCGCCCAAGGCTCACGCGAGCACAGGCGCCCGAGCTCGACCAGCTGGCCGCGGTGCATGGTGCGGCGCTCCACGATGACCTCGGTGTCGTCGCCTTCGCCTTCGGTGCGTGTTTCCGTCCAGGCGACATGCTCGCTGACGGTGGACACGCTCACGGCCACGGAGACGGGCTCCCCGTCGATGTCCAGCACCCACGACTGCGCGCCGAACGGCCGGGTGATCGGGCCGAGCTCGTGACCCCAGGCGGCCACGAGCCGGTTAGCGCTGGCTAGCGGGACCACGGAAAACCCGGCGACCGGGATCATGCCGAGCTGGACCGCCGGGTCAGCGGTCACCGGGAACGGTCCATCTTCTTCTCGCCCTCGCGCTGCCGCCTGCGTCCCTTCGCGCCGCAGGCGTGGCTCATCTGCGCCGGGGGCGTGCCGCCGACCCGCTTGCCGCGCCTGCGTCGTCCGCGCTCCTCCGGCGGCAGGGACATGTCCACCAGGCGCCGTCCCCACGACCCGAAACCGCGCCGCTTCTTCCTGCCCATCACGACCACCTCATATCGAACCGATCCCGTTTGAAAAGTCAGGGACAGCCGGGGCGCCGGTGAGCTTGTACCAGACGTGCGCCACCTCGGCCAGGCCGACATGCGACGAGACCGGGGCGACCACGATCACCCCGGCCCGGTCCGGGTACATCACCCAGCCGGCGTTGCGGGTCTCCAGCCACGTCGGCATCGTGCCCTCCCGCGCCGACACAGACACGTGCGCCCACGCGTGACCGTCCAGCTCGCGCGCCACCGAATGGAGGATCCGCAGGCCCCAGCGGCGGTGATCCCACATGCCCAGGCCGTCCAGGTTCTGCTGGCGCAGCACCCAGCCCTCGGCCTCCAGCCGGCGCACCTGGCCGGGCCGGTCGCGCTCTTTCAGCGCGGCGCACCCGGCGTCGTGGTGCGAGGCCAGCCACGCCTGCACCTCCGGCGCGCCGGCCTTATCGTTCAGCTTCGCCATGGCAGCGCGGTGCTCCTGGCGCAGCTCGCGGCGCTTGCGCTTGGCCCTGGCCTGCGTGCCCATCAGCGCGCGCCTTCCATGTCCGCCCGGCCGGCCAGGTACTCGGTGACCGCCTCGCGGAGCACCCCGGACCGGTTGCCGTCGAAGTCCCGCTCGGCGAGGTAGTCCACGGCCGCCAGGTCCTCGGCGGGGAGACTGAAATACACCTGCGGCATCAGCTGAACCCTTCGATGAACTCGCGCAGCCGGCCCGGCCGATTGAACTCGCCGGACATCGCGAGCATCCCCATCAGCTCGACGCCGGAATGGCCGGCCGTCTCCGGGTGCTTGCCCAGGTCCGATGTGAGTGATGACATGGCATAGGCGACCTCGCCCCGGTCGGCGTACTCCAGGGCGCGCTGCTTGGCCCACGCCAGGTGCTCGTCTCGGGTCATCGCAACCTCCTCAGTCGTGGCCGCACGGCAGGCCGGCCGGGGACAGGTACGCATGGCACGCGGCGGACTGCTCGCGGTGCCCGGCCAGCCACACGGCGACCGCCTCGTACAGCGCCGGGTCCGGGGGCCTGCCCTCCGACAGCGCCGCGTTGATCTTCCGCATCGGGCCGCTGCGCGCCGCCACCGGCTCGCGGTAGTCGGCGCACGCGACCGCGCCGTCAGGCAGGCGGATGACCACGTGCATGGGCATCAGAACAGCGCCTCCTGGCCCTGGATCGGCTGCCTGTCCAGCTCGATCCGCCGGGTCAGCTCGGCTTCGGCGTCCCTGTGCGCGGCGTACAGCGGTCCGCCGTCGGCGCACATGCCGGCCGGCCTCCGGGCCCGCTGCGCGGTGACGCACGCCGGGCAGGCGCCCCGGTGGGCGTGCCAGCGCAGGCCTGCGTGCATGGCCTCGGCCCGGGCCCGCGTCGTCTCGATGCTCACCGCGCGCCTCCCGGCACCGGGCGCAGGACCGGGCGCGGCCGCAGGGACTCCCGCAGCTTCGCGACGACGGCGGCCAGCAGCGCGCGGGACTTCGCGCCGGCCAGCTTCGGGGCGCGCCTGCGGCGGCGGCGGGACAGCCACCACATGACCGCCGCGAGCATGACCTGAGCGATGCCGGCCGCCGCCATCAGCAGGTCCCCGAACACGGTGCCGTCGATCACGACGGTGAGGCCTGCGCCGAGCCACCAGCCCCAGAGGGTCACGTCCGTCGCCGGCCCCCAGCCGGAGCGCCGGAGCACGGGGCGGAAAACCAGCGCCCAGACCGGAGGCCAGGCGAGCGCGTACACCAGGTCCGGGATGTCAGGCCGCATGAGACCGCTCCTCCGCCGGCTGCCGGTCGGTGACCGTCACGGTCTTCCGGCCGGATCTCTCACGCCGGACGGCGACGACGGCCGCGCAGTAGTGCGGCAGGAATTCCCCGCACCGCCCGCAGGTGTCTCGCGGGACGCTAGGCCGCACGGTCCCTCCGCCCCCCGCCTTCGACGCGGCCCGGTCCGCGTCGGCCATCAGCGCGCGGGCCACGGCCGCCTCCGACCGGCACGGCGGCCGGTGGCCCTCCGGGCGGCCGCACACCGGCGGGTTACCCGGGTCGCCCGGCCAGCCGGCGCGCTCGTAGCGGCCGTCCAGGGCCAGGACCCGGCCGCAGCGGGGCGCCAGCGTCCGGGGCGGTCCCGTGTCGGGGGTCCAGCCCTGCCACGCCTTGCGCCAGACCGGTATCCGGTACGCGCGGCGGCTGCCGGAACCGGACTCCGGCCGCACGCCGGGGTCCGGCTCGTAGCCGGGCATCCCCGGCACGCCCCTCACGAGAACCCCCGCCCGATGTCCGTCACCGGGCGGCCCTCATGCACGGGCGGCGGCTCCTCCGGGTCGGCAGCAGCCCCGCGAGCACCTGCATGTCGCGTTCCAGCTCGCACTGGCGGGCGCGCTCCATCGCGGCCAGTTCCCACTCGGCCGGCTCGCGGCCGTTCAGCAGCACCTTGCCCATCCGGTCACGCTCCCGTCGCGTTGATGATGTCGGCCTGTTCCTCGGCGTAGCCCAGTGGGCGACGAGCGGGCCGCTCGTCGCTGAAATCGTCGTCGCACATCGTCGTGTGATTGATCCCGTCGCACCACGGGCGGCCGTTGACATAGTGGACGTGCCCGGCAAGCTCTGGTCGCTGGCGCACGAGTGCCCGGCTGAGCGCATCGCCGCTGTCGCCCCGTCGCCCCCGCTTGCTCATGGCGTGGCCGTCCGGGCGATGTGCAGGGCCAGCACCACGACCCCGGCGGCGATGACGGCCAGCGCGGCCAGCGCCACCAGAACAGCCGCGGCCCGGGCGCTCACAGGTCTGCCCACCTTCCCGGCTCCGGGCATCCGGCCATCCCGGCGCACGGCCAGCCGGACGCATGTACCCACCGGCGCTCCTGGAGGTTCCAGTAGCTGTCCATGCGGTGTGCCAGGCAGACAGCCATCGTGCAGTAGCTCACGCCGCACCGCCGCGGTTGTTCGCCTGCGCGCTGCGGTACTGGGCGAGGCTCGACCGGCGCCTGCCGGACGCGACCGCGCGGATATCCAGGACCGTCTCGCCGACGAAATACGACGTGTCCGGCGTCCAGCCCGGGCACTGACCGCAGTAGCAGCGGAACGGCGCGCAGTACCGGGCGGCGTCCGGCTCCGGCTGCCCGGCGCGAGCGGCGGGGGTGTGCTCCGCGCAGCGCCAGCCCTCAGCGTAGGGACGGGCGTCAGCCGAGCCGCAGTAGCAGCAGCGGGCGTTCACGGCGCGGTCTCGCCGGCGTAGTAGCCGAGCAGCTTGCGGGCTTTCGCCGCGCCGCGTTTCTCCGTCCCCGGCGGCGGCACCGTGTGCCTGAACACGTCCGCGGCGGCCCGTTTCAGGTCCCACGGGGAGCCGTCCGGGTCTCGTATCAGCCGCACCGTCTCGGCCAGCGTGCGGTCCCACGTCCACCCGGCGGACTTCGCGGCGAGGATGGCGCCGGCGAGGACGTCGTGATCCCAGGCGGGGCGGCAGGCGCGGGCCAGGGCCACGAGCTCGTCCGGGGCGGCCTGGATGTCGGGTACCGGGTCGGTGCTCACGGTCAGTGCACCGCCGCCGGGCCGGCCAGCGTCAGCCACGCGCCGAACCCGGCCGCCAGCACCGCCAGGAAGGCGACCGCGAGCAGGATGCGGACCACCCACGGGCTGCGCTGCACTGCCCTGGTCCGGTGATCCAGCAGCCAGCGCACGCGGATACGGTGGGCCGGCGTGCCGATGACATGCGTGCCGCGCAGCCTGTTCAGCCCGGACTCGTCACGGATCTTGCTGGCCGACCGCTCTGCGAAGAACCACTGGATATCGTCGGCTACCCGGCGCACGACCGGCTTGGCGGCAAGGCCGCCGAGGATGCCCATGAGCACCGTGATCCACGTCCCGGCCGCGATGAAGCCGTTGACCTCGCTGGCCAGCGCGCCGTAGGCCGCCGGGACCTGCCAGCCGTGCCGGGTGAGCCACGGCAGCTTCCAGGCGAGCACGCCGACGAGCGCGATCGGGACCAGGGCCGCCGCGAGAGCGGCCGGCAGCGTGATCAGGTACCGGCCCAGGCTCACCTGGTCGGTGGCCGGGTACTTCGGCTTGCTGAACATCAGCGTCACGATGATCGTGGCCACCAGGGCGATGCCCACGTCCCGGATGTCGTGCCGCCAGGTCACCCACCAGGCCGGCGCGGCCTGGTCCGCCCAGTGGTACCCGAGCGCGTTGGAGACGTGCACCGGCAGGCGGTCCCACCAGTCCTTGAGGTACCAGACGGTCCACAGGTTCCTGCCGTAGCCCACGGCGTAGCGGACCTGCCAGGTCAGGAAGTACCAGCTGTTGCCGGCCCACTTGACCAGGTGGGAGATGACGACGCCCCAGATGACGGACTCCAGGCCCAGCCAGGAGATCAGGCTGATCCTAGGGATGTCCAGCGCCTTGACCCGGGACTGCCCCTGCGGGCGGACGGCGGTCACGACGACGCCGCCGACGGGCTCTGCGACGCGGAGGCGGTCCCGGCCGGGCCGAGCGCGTACACGACGACCTCCTGCGCCCAGGCATCGCGCGCCGAGCCGGGGCCCTTGGTGGTCAGGACGGCCGGGGTGAACCGATTCACCGCGTACGCCTCGATCCGGGCGGTGTCGCCCTGCGGGAACGTGGCCTGGACCGCGGCTTGCACCGACCTGACCGGGTGCGCCGGGCTGAGGTGGGTTTTCAGGTTGGCCAGCAGCTCGTTTTCGAGAGCGGCCAGGTCGGCGCTGACGGACGGGTTGGCCAGCGCGGAGCTGGCCGCCGCCGCCGCGGAGCTGTGCGCGGCGCTGCTGTCGCCCCCGGTGCTGCCGCACGCCGCGAGGGCGGCGGCGAGCACGAGCAGGGCGGCGAGCGTGACGGGGGTCTTGGCTGAGATGGCGTTCAAAACGGGCAGGTCTCCTTCGGGTGGCCGCGGTGACCGCAGCGGGTGCACAGCGGGGCGCGCTTGCCGACCGCGCCGGGCCTGCGCTGCGGTGCCCGGTGGTCGGTGATGGCCAGGTGCTTCTGGTAGATGACCGCGGCGTCGGAGGCGACGTACGCGGGGCACGGGCCGCCGAGCGCGAACAGGACCGCGATGGATTCCTCGTCTTCGCCGACCTTGTGCTGGTGGGCCCGCTCGGGCTGGCCGCACCGGCCGCAGGCGGCGATGGCATCGCGTTTCGCGGCGTCCATCACCGGGATTCCTCCTGCGGCCAGTCCTCGGGCATCTCGCCGTCCTGCTCATGACCACGCACGGGACCGGCCCGCGCGGCCAGCCAGCGGCGCAGGGCCGGAGGGTCGCCGGGGAGCGCGGTCCAGCGCGGAAGCGCGGGCGTGCTCATGCGGCCGGCTCTCCTTCGGACGGCCCGGCGGACGCGCCGCGCCGGGCGCGGGATTCGGCGGCCTGCCTGCGGGCGGTCTCCTCCGGGCTCAGCAGGCGCTCCGGCGGCGGGAGGGCCGTGCCGAGCTGCTGGCGGAGGTCGTCGAGATCCGGCGGCGTCTCGCTCGGCAGCCGGCCGATGGCGAGGTGAGGCTGCTTGCCGTCCGCGATCTGCCTGACCTTCGCCTGGAGCGCGGCCTTGTAGCGGCCCGGCTCGTCGGTCAGTTCCGGTGGCGGCGCCGGGACGATCTCGCGGGCCAGCCGCTCGCGGCGCATGGCCTTGACGCGGGTCCGGATATGACCCGGCATAATCCGCTCGGTGCTCTCGCTGCCGTAATGGGCGGCGACGGCGGCCCTCGCGTCCGGATACGGAAGATCGCCGATGGCTTCCAGCCACGCAACGACGTCCGGGTCGCCGACCTTGCGGTTGTCGTAGAGGGCCGCGAAGGCGAGCAGCTCGCCGGTCTCGGCTGCGTTCACGATGCGTTCCTTCCGTCGATCATTGCCTGGACGCGGCGGCCGGCGTCGATAGCCGCCTGTGCGCGCTCAGCCCCGGTCGATTGCGACTGCCGCGGCGAGGCGCGTCCGCCCCCGTTCTGCGCTGCGCGATCACGTGCGGCGGCGTTCATGGCGGCGTTAACGAAGTCATCGAGGAGCGAGACGTTCTTCCCGGCTACGAACCAGTCGGCGAGGCCCTGGCGGATGTGCTTGTCGGGCTTTCTCTCGCCGACGAGTTTGCCGATCTGGGCGGCGAGCCTGCCGATCGTCCGCTCGGTCAGGTCGCCCCCGTTACCGCGTACCCAGTCGATGAAGTCGGCGAGGATGGTCTGCGGTGTCGGCACGGGCGCGTCAGCGACCGCAAGGTCTTCTGAGGGTTGTACTTCTGAGGGGATACTGAGGGGTAGCGAGACTGTTTCCGCAGGCAGCGGCGACGGGTCCGCACCCTTTATGGCCGATTCCGCACCCTTTCTCTCCGATTCCGCACCCTTTACCTCGGGTTTAGGGTGCGTTCTAGGCGCACCCTTTACCTCTGTTCCGGGTAGCGAGACTGTTTCCGCAGGCAGCGGCGACGGGTCCGCACCCTTTATGGCCGGTTTAGGGTGCGTGCTGGGCGCACCCTTTACAGGGGCATTCAGAGGCATCAGGATGAACCGCGCCGGACCGCTGCGATTGCCGCCGCCGTCCCGCTTCAGGACTCCCTCGGTGACGAGTTCGTCGGCGATGTGCGAGACGCGGCTAGGCGAGCGGCCGGTGCGATGCGAGAGGACATCGCGCGTCGGCCAGCCGGCCCGGGTCCCGTCGTTCGCCTTCTCGGCCCATGCGAGCAGCCACAGCTTGCGGGTGTCAGGCCCGCGGTAGTGGTCGAGCACTTCGCAGACGAGCCTGATACCCATAACGTCGCCCCGCCAGCCTGCGCGAGGCGCGCGCCATGACGAGACCGCGAACGAGTCCAGACGCAGCCCATGACGCTGATGGCCACTCAGGAGGCCTGCCCTTCCGCTCATGACTCCTGACATGCAGTTCGCCGACCACCCGGATAGCGGCCTTCCGGCCGCCCGGTACACCACCCGTGGAATCCGGCCTGGGCCGCGCTGAGCTCAGCCCTGGCTCCCGCCGGAGGTCCGGCGCCGCTCACCACAGCACCGCCCCGGACCAGGCCAGCACCACCGCGGCCAGCCCCGCGGCGACGGCGGCCAGGATGGCCCACGACGCCCGCGAGCAGCCAGGCGAGCAGCCACAGGCAGACGGCGAGGAGCGGCCAGGTCACGTCCGGCTCCCCTCGGCGGCGTGTTTCCAGCCGCGGCAGATGCCGATGAAGGCCCGCATCTCGCCTTCGCTGAGCGGTTCCCCGTCGTCCGGCCGCCCGGGGATCCGCCGCATGACCCGGGCGGCCGCACAGCGGGCATGGCGGAGCGGGTGCCGGGCGGTGCGCGCGAGCAGGACGGCGGCGATGGCGAGGAGCGTGACGGCGACGGTCACCCGGACGGCGATGGCCCGCCGCAGGTGCGCGGTCACGGCGTGACGTCCTGTCCGTCGCGGCCCAGGTACCACCCGGCCTGCCAGCACGCGGACACGAGGATCTGCGCGAGTTCCTCGACCCGGTACGGGCTGAGCGTCACCGCCTCATCCGTGCCGAGGATCCGGTCCCAGGAGACCAGGTGCACGAGGCCTTGCGGCCCGGGCGCCTGCTCGGCGACGCGCACGCCGTCCGCGGTGACGCTCTCGACCTGGCCGCGATGTGGTTCGGTGACGCCGGCGTGCACCGGCCGGTAGGTGATCAGGTCCCCGGGGCGGAGCGTCCGCAGGGTCACCGTGTCGTAGGCGACGCCGACGATGACGACGCGGCCTTCGTCGTCTTCAACGCGGCCGATCTCGCGGACGTGCAGGCCGTCAGCCATGGATGACTCCTAGCCGCTCGCGCCACCTGGCGATCTGGACCTGGCCGACGCGGGCGCGGTGCCCGTCGCTGGTCTTGATAAAGCTGGACAGCATGTCGCAGGCCAGGGCCTTCAGGTGATCGATCGCGGCGCGCTGCCCGGCGACGTGCGCTATGTGCTGGGCCTCGGTCTGCCACCAGATGCGGGCATCGGCGTCCCAGTGGCTGGCGGCAGGGTCGTCGTCGTGCGGCCACAGGTTGCAGGCCAGGTCCGCCCAGTCGTTCGCGACGGATCCTTTGCAGCCGGATGAAACGTGCTGACGGTCAGCCATCACACATCACCCGGTGCCCGGCGGCGCTCGTCAGGTACCCGCACGCCCGGCACCGCGTGGCCGCCGTAACGGGGGGGGGCGCGGCCAGCGGGACCGGCTCAGGCGGCGCGTTGAGCGTGTCCTGCGCCGCGTGGTACCGGTCGCGCGCCGACTCCAGGTCGGCCAGCTCCCCGTCGTCCGGCACCAGCGCGAGCGAGAGCGGCGGCGCGGGGGGCGGCACCCGGACCGGGGGCGTGGTCGCGGCAGGCGTCAGGCCGCGCAGGTCGTCCGCGTCCTCGGCGGCCCGTTCCCGGTACCACTCGGGAGACGGGCCGATGTCCGGCGCGTTCTCCTCGTGGTACGCGATCCGGCGCCGCACTTCCTCCAGGTAGCCGGTGACCCCGCGGTAGGCGTCCTCGCCGCCGCCCTTGTAGACGTACGGCTTGAACGGCCGGGCATCGCTGGCGCGGGCCATCGCGGACCGGCCGTCCTGCGGCCTGTCGGCCCAGCGTGCCGGGATGCCGGCGTCAGTCATCGCCGCCGCCGTCCTGCTCGCGCTCAGCCATGAACGCGATGAGCTTCTCGCGGTCGCCGCCGAACCCGTCGAGGGCATCGATCAGCTTGCGCGCCCCGGTGAAGGACAGGTTCTTGGTGGACCGGCCGCGCACGGGCCCGGTGAGCGGCGCGTGCCCGGTGATCGTCTCGGCGATCCGCAGCTTCTGCTCCCGGTCCTCGCTGCCGAACCCGAGGCCGCCGAGGATGATGTGCAGGCTGGTGAGCTGGTCCTCGCTGGCCGATCCGGGCTCGTTCTCGATGTCCGTCTCGGTCAGGTGGTGCTGGCCATCCTCATCAGGCGGCGGGTCCTGCGGCGCGGGCGGCTGCGCACCCCGAGACGGCGCGGCCCCGGCAGCCCTGGGGCGTGCTTTCCGCGCCGTGCGTTCACCAGTGCTCCCCTGCTGCGCCCTTCCATCGGGCTCGACGCGGGGCTGGCTTCGAGTGTCATCCTGCGCCGCAGGAGCCTCGTCACGGCCGATGATCTCGCCGGGGGTGACCCGCCCCCGCGGTCGGCCGTCGTCGTCCGGCAGGGTGTCTTGCGGCATGGTGTCGTCGAGGTAGATGCCGCTGAAGTCCTGCGGGAACGCGCGCCTGTAGACGTCGGCCTCGGTGCACTTCTCCAGCATGTGCGTGGGCTTTACGGCCCACTGGGCGATCGCCTTGTCATCCTTCATCTGGACGTACTCGTTGAACCGCAGGACGGAGGTGTAAGGCACCTCCCGGCCGCTGGCCTCGACGACGGTGTAGGTGACCTCGCAGGCGACGGGCGGGCGGGGCTGAACCCAGACCTTGTGCTCGTTGCCGTCGGGGTCGTAGTACACGAAGCGCGACAGGATGCCGCGGACGCCCGCGCGGCGTTCGGCGCGGTCGCGGATGACGCGCCATCCCTCGATGCCGGTCTGGATGGTCCACTTGACCGACCACGTGTCTACCCACTGGCCGTTGCGCTTCTCGCTCTTTTTCTCGTTGCGGCCGATCATGTAGATCTGCCGGGCGAACGGGTCGAGGCCGGTGCGCTGGCACTGGTGAAGGAAGACGGATTTGTCGCCGTCGCTGGCGTCCTTGATGCCGAGCTGCGTGAGCGCGGCGAGCTGCATCGGGTCCCATGAGATCTGGCCGGGCTGGATCGCGAGGGCGGCGGCGGCGTGGTTAAGGTCGAGGGCGGTGCCGGTCATGCGTATTCCTCAGAACGTGCCGCCCACGGGGGCAGCGTGATGTATGTGATGCCGTCGTCGGCCTGCGCCTCATAGCCGGGCCAGATGCCGGTTTCGGTGCAGTCCCGCCAGATCTCGCAGGCGCGGCGGAGCCGGCCTCGGCCGGCCTGGATCGCCTCGGGGTCCAGTTCGGCGATGTTGACGAGGTACGGCGGGTCTTTCATCTGGAACACGAGCAGGAACGCGGGATCGTCGTCGAGGCCGAGCGCGCGGGCCCCGTCGATGTACTGGGCGGCCTGCATGTAGTAGCCGAAGTTGGCCACGGCCTTGCGGATGGCCTCCGGGCTGGCGTCCGGGGTGGTCTTGTAGTCGGGGATGATCAGGCGCCGCCCGGCTTGCAGCCAGGGGAGCCAGTCGAGGCGTGCCCGCCGCCAGATCCCGAACTCGGCGTCCTGCCAGAACATGGACTGCTCGGCCTCGCCGCGGTCGCGCCTGAACAGCGGCCCGGCGATGGGGTGATGCTCGATCGCCCGGGCCATGTCCGCTATCTCGCTGAACTCGCCGATCAGCAACGGGACAGCACCCTTGGCGCGTGCGTCCTTGCGTGCCTCCTGCGCCGCCTTAGTGCGCCAGTCGAGCGCGTCGACGATGGTGATCTCGGGGCCGGTGCCGAGCACGAACTTGTGCGCGGCGGTCCCGAAGTCGAACTCGGCCGACACCTTCGGGTGCTCGCGCCGGTAGCGGTACAGCGCGGGACATGATGGCGGCAGCAGCAGCTTGGCTCCCGACGCGGACAGCGAGCCGCCCGGTACCGGATCGGAGTGGTACTCGGCCTCGGGGATGCCGTCATACACGCCGGGCTCGTCGACCATGATCCCGGCCTCGGGGATGTCCCGGGTCGCGGTCACGCGTCCTCCCCGGCCAGCGCGGGCGCGGCCCGGATGAGCTCGGCGAGCCGCTGCAGGACCGCCTCGGCGGTCCTCCGCAGCCCGGCGTCCCACGGTTCCGGGTCGTGCTCCAGCTCGGGCCACCACGCGGCGGGGTGCACGGCCCCGGCGCGGATGGCGTCGTAGGCGTCGATGGCGAGGATGAGATCATCGGCGGCTTCGAGTCGCCAGCGCCCGTCGGCGCGGGCCCGGTTCCAGACGGTGCGCCCGGCCTCGACGACGACCGCCTCGGTCCCGGTGTCGAGGCCGGTCACCGGAATCACCTCCGTCCAGATGTCGCCGTCGTCCAGGTCGACGGTCGCGGCGGCGATCGCGAGCGCGGCATGGATCTGGCCGCGCGCCGCGATACGTGCGTGCTGCCGCTCGAGCGCATCGCGCACGCCCTGGTCATCCGCGGCGTGGATCGCGGCCTCAAGGGCCTGCGCGTCGGCGGCCAGCCGCGCGGCCGCGGTGAAGTGCTCCGGTCCGGTCATCGCGTCACCTCCGCAGCGCACTCGGCGGCGTACTCCGGGTCGATGGCCTTCTGCCACTCGTGCCGGTCCGCTGGCGTCAGCCCGGTCCGGAGCACGACCGCCGCGGTGAGCGCGAGCAGCCCGTGCACGACGGCGCGGGCCAGGTAGGCCATCTCGTGCTGGCAGCCGGCGAACGGGCACCCGTAGTCGCAGCGGGCGTCCTCGATGATCGTCGTGGCCTCGCGATAGTTAGACGGCCCGTTCATGACCACCTCGCGGGGAGCGGGTGCAGCCAGCCGACCCCGGGCGCGTACCGCCAGGCGCGGGGGCAGCCGAGCGTCTCTTCGAGCGTGGCCACGGCCAGCAGCGTGCAGGTGCACTTGCCCGGCTCGCCCGGCCACGGCGTCGAGCCGTTCCTGTGGCTCATCGCTGGCCGCCTTCCGCCGCGAGCCGGTCCAGCGCCTCGGCCGCTTGCGTGCGCGGATGCGTTGTCCTGGTTGAGGTTGACGGTCGCGTGGATGCTGCTCCCGTCCGCCGCCCGCCACGCGTGACTGTGGCTCGGTGCCGATATGCGGGCCTCGACGTCGATGCTGCTCATCGCGCAGCCTCGTGCCTGCCGTGGTGCACGCCTTCCGCCGTCCGGGCCAGCACCTCAGCCTCGGCCTCGACCCGGAACCAGAACTCGGCGGCGGGGTCCCCGGCGGCGAACGCGTCGGCGGCGTCCCGGTGGTGGCCGGTGGCCACGCGGGCCTCCCAGAACTCGCGGGACACGGCGGGGTCGGCTGCGGTCCGGGCGTGGCCGACGCCGGGGTGGTAGTGGTCGGGCAGCGCGGGCGCAGCCCACGCGGGGTCGGCGACGCAACGGGGGCAGCACCACCGGCCGTAGACATCGGGCAGCCATCCGGCGCGGAGCGCGGAGACGCGCAGCGCGTCGAACTGGTTCCGGTAGTGGGTCGCTTCGGGGTCGGCGTGGCGCCGCCACAGGTCCATGCCGCACAGCAGTCCGAACCCGTCGGCCAGGATGGTGAAGATGGCGCAGTCGGCCGGCCGGCGCGGCGGCCCGGGCGGCGGGACCGGGACGGTTTCCGGGCGCCCCGGCGCGGGCGTGATGCCGCGACGTTCCTCGTAGCCGGGCGCCGGATGCCACGCGGTCTTGTCTCCGATGCCGGTGAAGTGCCCGTGCGGGTAGGCGCCACCGGGCTGGCCGGTGCCGGACGCGCCGCCGAAGGTGATGGTGGTGCCGTCCCAGTCGGGGATACGGCCGATCGTCTCGGTGACGGCCTCGTCGCCGGGGAAGTCGCCGTCGGGCACGGGCCGGGGGCGCCGGCGGAAGCTATGGAGTGTCACTGCTGGTTATCCCTTCGTCGGTTTTGGTACTGTGTGAGCGGTTATCCCGCTCGTTGGCCCGGTCGTTCCTAGGCGGCCGGGCCGTTTTTTATGCGCTCAGGCGTCCAGCCTCCGGTTCGCTGTCGTCGTCACCCGGGCCGAAAAAGCGCCGCGGCTGCGTCTCCGGCTCGTCGTCGCTGGCATCGCTGATGTCACTCGGCCTGACGCCGAGCTCGCGGGCGACCTGCCGGAGGAACGCGGTCCCGGCGGTGCGGCCCTGGATGAGGTTCCAGACGGAGTGCGGGTGGCGGCCGATCCTGCGGGCGAACCGCTCCACGGCGTACGTCCTGCTGTCGCGCTCCTTGATGAGCGCGTGGATCTTCTCGCCGTCAGGCTGTGCGGTCGGAACAGGAGGCATGTGCTGAGACTAGGAGCTAACGGGAGTTTTGTCTAGTCAAACCAGGAGATAAATTCTGCCGTCCGGAGTCGGCTCCGATTTCTAGTAAGACCCTCGTTATGCTGCACATTTCCTAGTAACATTCCGACCACGACGGCGGATCAGGTTGCTTGACGGCAACCTGATCGTCAGCCAAAGTCATATCGGGGACGGACTCTTCGGCACAAAGGGGACATCCATGCCATCAGACCGGCGGCCCGTCGTCCGGGCCCCCGAGGCCGCGTGGCGCCGGCTCGGGGAGCTGCTCCAGCTCCGCCGCGCCGAGCTCGGCTACAAGCGGCGCCCCGGCTTCACCCGCGACCGCGACATCAACATCCGGCTCGTCACCGACATCGAGAACGCCTACCGCCCGAACACGTTCCTGACCGCGACGCTGCGGGAGATCTCGCAGGCCTACGCCGTCACCTACGGGTCGGTCACCGCCGTCCTGGCCGGGACGGCCAGCATGCTGGAGCCGGCCGCCCCGGCCAGGACGGTGACCCGGCTGCCGCCGATGACCGACGCGGCCCGGATCGCCTCGGCGCGGCCCTACGCCGACGCGATCAACCGGCAGCTGCGCGAGCTGGCCGCCCAGGGCCTCACCGACCCGCCTGGCGCCCGCGTGTTCCCCGCCTCCCCCGCCGACGCCCGGACGTGGGACGGCATCGGCGCCCGGCTGGACATCGACGACCGGGTATGGTTCATCGCGGACCTGCAGCGCCGCGCCGCGGACCGGGGCGGCCAGGACGGCGCGGAATCCGCTCCCCTGTAACATCCGTCACGCCCGGCGCGGTTGCGCCGGTTTTTGCCGCGTACCGCTTGCGTACCGCACGCCACGTCGCGTATGACGGGATTCCTGGGGATTGTCGCATTGTGAGGTGCCTGTCGCGGAGCGGATCGGCCTGGGATTTCCTCCCGGGGCGGGCACGGCCTGGAGTGGAGGGGACATGGACGGCTCCGCGCTGCGCGGTGACACCGGCCCGGAACCCGGCTGGGGGGATGTCCGGCGGGCGGTGATGATGGCGGCCGAGATCTGCGCGACCGCGGCCGTCAGCCTGGCGGTCCGCGGCCCCCACGCCGTCCACGCGGCGATGATGGTCCGCCAGTCCGCCGACGCCCTGCGGGACATGGGCGGCTGCCTGCGGCCCCTGGCCTTCGACGAGGCGGTCATCGACGCGGAACGCGCCCGGGCGGCCGATGAGGCGCTGGGCGCCGCCGGGCTGCTGCCCCCGCCGCGCCGGCACCTGCGCGTCGTCACCTAGGCAGCGGGATCGTCCATTCGACAACCGGGTCGCCGTCCGCGACAAGAGACAGCGCGGCGAGCGGCGAAGGCGCCGTCACCACCGCCTTGCCGACGACGCGCCCGCGATCGCTCGCGTCGCTGATCTCGACTATGAGCAGCCGTGCGGTCCCCTCCATGACCGGGAACGGTACGTAACCGGGAGGCCGAAATCAAGCAGCTCCCGATACGGGCACGTCAGGGCGTCGCGGGCGTGCGCCTTACCTCCGCGAGAAACCGGCCCCAGGTGGATCCGGGAAACGTCAGCACCGGGCCGTCCGGGTCCTTGCTGTCACGGACGGCGACCCCGTGGGTGCAGGTCCCGGCCTCGGCGCAGTTCGTGCCGTTGCTGTGCGCGCTCTTCCGCCAGCTCGCCACCTCGGCGCAGTCGCCGTTGCTGAAGCTGTGCGAGCTCTTGCGCCAGTCGATCATGCCGTGATCTCTCCCTCTCGCAGATCAGCCGCCGCGGCCGTGATCAGCCGCCGCGCCTCGTTCCCGGTGACCGCCTCGGCCAGCAGCTCCCCGAAGATGCGCTCGTAGGCGGCCGACTCCCGGCCGGGGATCGTGTCGGCTGAGGTGAAAGTCTCCACGACGGTCAGGTCATCGACCGTCAGGAAGCCGACCATCGGAGCCACGGGCAGCTCGGTCCCGGCCGGGATGATCCCCAGCGTGACGTTCCCGAGCGTAGATGCGACCAGGAGCCGGTCGAGCTGGCCGAGCATCACCGGGCGCGGGCACAGCAGCAGCCGGAACGCAGTCTCGGTGATGACGAACTCGAACGTCTTGGCCGCGTCGTAGAGCACTTCCTGGCGGCGCACCTGCGCGGCCACGGTCTCTTCCACGCCGCTCCCGGCGGTGCCGTGCAGCCGCACCGCCTCAAGCGCGCGGTACCGGGCGTAGTCAGGCGTCTGGAGCAGCCCGGGGATCAGCAGCACCTCGAAGTTGCGGATGCGCTTGGCTCCGCGTACGAGAGCGTCGAACTCGGCCTTCAGCGCGGCGTGGCCGGCGCGGAGCTGGTGGCGCCACTGCCGGTGGACAGCCTGCGCGTCGCTGAGCAGCTCGAGCAGTTCCGGGATGGCCTCGGGGCGGCCGGCCGCTTGCGCCCAAGCTGTCACGTCGGCGTCGGTGGGCATCTGGCGGCCGTTCTCGATCTTGGGGACCTTGGACCGCGGCCAGCCGAGCAGCGCAGCGAGCCGGTCACCAGTAAGCCCGGCGCCCTTCCGCAGGCGCTGCAAGCGCTCCGCGAGGCCGCCGGGCTGGTTCAGCCATTCTCCAGTCGGTCGCAAGGCAGTTCCTCGGTCAGGCGGCGGCGATCTCTTCCGCCGGGGCGGCGTTGCGGACTGCCAGGTCCCGCCATTCCCGCGCCCAGGTGACGGCGCCCGGATCGGTGATCAGTGATTTCCCGCCGAGTTCGCCGCCGCCGTCGTACCACATCCTGATGACGCGCTCGTCGTCGAGCAGCCACCAGTCGCTGCCGAGCGGCAGGCCGATCTCCTCGGCGCGGCTGCGGCGCAGGTAGCTGATCTGCTCACCTGCGCGTGCATGCCACGGGAGCGCCCACAGCCCCCACCGCTGGTAGTCGCTGGGCGGCTCGGAGATGACGCGCACCCGGATGACGTGCTTGCCCTGCCTCGTCAGCGCGGCGACCTGGTCGAGCCACGGACGCCACCAGCTGATCTCCGGCGGGGGCGCCGGCGAGCCTGCCCGGAACCGCTCGAAGTCGGCGGCCTCGTAGCCGAGCGCGTACGTCTCCTGGGCCTCGAAGTAGAACGCGGTGCTGCGGAACGACCGCAGCAGTTCCGCGAACTCGTCATCGCTGACCGGGACAGCCATCAGGCGAGGTCCCGGATGCGGTCGATGACGTCGGCCGGCACGAACACCCCGTCCTCGTCGGTGCCGAGGTCGCGGAGCTGGGTTCGGGTCTCGGTGTCGAGCCGCTTGCCCTGGATGACGTAGCCGCCTTCGGCGCGGTACATGGCCGGGCAGTTGCCGACGTTCGATCCGCCGGTCTTCCACATGAACCTGATCTCCACTTGCTGGACTCCCTTCGTGAGCCTGGTTCCGTTCCCGATTGTTCTCTATTGGTGGCCGCCGCGTCCAGCCTGCGGCGGCCACCCGGAACCTGGCCACTCCAGCATAGACGGTTGCCGAACGTTCTTGACTGTTCGCCGTAACGTGGCTTACCGTGGGCGCGGAGAGTTTCACTTGATCGGATCGGACGGCCAGGGAGCCCCCTTGAGCGAGATGAGCCCGGCAGCGACAGGCGGTGCGGACCTGATGTCCGTGACCGAAGCGGCGGCTAAGCTGCGCCTGTCGCGGATGACGGTCCTGCGCCGCCTCAAGAGCGAGTCCTGGCCGGGCGGAAGGTCTGGCCGCAAGTACCTGCTCAACAGCGCGTTCGTGAACGCTCTCGCCGCCGAGTACGGCAGCCGCCCGAACGTCGTCGCTGAGGATTTCGCCGCCGAGTGGATGGCCCGCAGCGCTGCCGGGGCGGTCGCGTAGATGGCCTCCAAGCTGACCGCCCGCCAGTTCCTGGCCCTCGGTTACCTCGACGCCCACGGCCCGGTCACCGCCGGGGATCTCCCGATGGCCCGCGACACGGCCCGCGCGGTCCTGGCCGGCCTCGCCCGCAAGGGCTTCGCCGCCGAGGGCGCGCACGGCTCGTACGCGATCACCGACGCGGGGCGCCCGGCCCTGGCCGCCGCCCGCGAGGAAGCCCGGCGCGAGGCAGGCACCTGATGAACCGCACCCCGCAAAACGAGAACGGCCCCGCCGCCCGCGGAGCCGTCCTCACTACCTGTCTCGTCCCGCCGTCCCGCCAGGAAAGGCATCCGAGTGACGACCGACCTAGCACAAGCCGCAGACACCGCCGCAGACCGCCCGCTGCGGCCACCGGACGTGACCGCCGAGTGGGCCGCGCTGCTGGAAGCCGAGGCCGCCAGGCGCGGCCTGCCGCCCGAGCCCTGGCCGCTGCCGTAAGCCGCGCCGGGCACGCGGGCGGTCTTCCCCTCCGCCCGCGTGCCCGGCGCAGTCAGGGACGCACTTCGGTGCGCGGCCCGTTCCGGCCCGCCGGGCGCGCGATGAGCCTGAACTCGCGCCACCGGGACGGCTGCCACTTCGCGGCGGTCAGCCAGTCGCGGAGCTGGCCCTGCAGCCACGCCGCGTTGCCGGGGTCGCCGGTGGCCTGGAACGTGCCGCCGTCGACGTGGCGGGACCCGTGCATGACCTCGAGGTCGAGCGGCCGGGCGGGCATCGCGGTCTCCTTCCCTGGCGGTTGCTCCCATCGTAAGCACGGGCCGGCGATCTGACCATGCCGCAGCACGGGGCCCGCGCGAACCGCAACGCCGGCCACAGGACGCGGCGGGCGCGGCTGCTCGCGTCCGCCCAGGGCGACGATAAGCGCCTGGCCGCCGCGTACGACTGGTTCCGCTCGTCCGCCGGGCTGCTTTCGCGTCGCCGGCCGCCGTACGGGACTGACCGGAAGGTTCACCAGGAGGCCGCCGCGCGGCTCACGCGCGAGGCCGCCGGGTACCTGCAGAGGTTCGCCGAGGCGATCGACCGCGGTGATTACGACGCCCGGAAGGGGTGACGCGCTGTGACATCCGTGGATGAGGCAGAGAAGGAAGGCAGTCCGGCCGCCGGGACGGCTGCCCCGGAGTCCAATGCGCAGTCGCGCGCATGCGCGCGGGAGGATACGCCCGCGCCTGCCTCCGTTGCGCTTCAGGCGGTCACGGACAGTGCGCAAGCTGTGCGCCGTACTTTCGCGCAGGGCGTGAAGTCCCTGGACCGCCCCGGCACCCTGGCCGACGCCCAGCCGCCCACGTTCCGGCAGGCGCGGGACTACCACCACCGCTGCGCCGGCCACTTCAACGCGCTGCTGTTCTCGGTGCCCCGGATCGTGTGGGGCTACCTGCACATGGCCGTCGTCAAGCCCGTCCTGAACCTGGCCGAGTGGGTCACCGAGTCCCCGCTGCGGTGCGCGGTCGCGCTGGCCGTCTACTACGCCGTCCGGCACTGGGGATAGTCCGTTGCTAACCAGAAAGGCGGCGTGAACAATGAGCGAACCCTGGAACCTGACTGAGGCACAGCGGCGGCAGATCCGCGAGGCTCACGCCGAGGCGAAGCTTGCCGGTGCACCCAAGCTCGCGACCCAGTACGGCATCCGCTGGCCCACCGGTTCCGTCTTCTGCTTCGGCTCACGGGAACTCGCAGAGGCCGCACTGGGCGAAGACCCCCGGCGCGCCGGGGTCCTCGTCGTGCACGAGATCGAGCCCGGTACCCCGAACGCCACCGAGTGGCGGGAAGTCGAGGACTGAGCCGTGTTCATCACCGTCTCCGAGCTGTGCGTGCTGTTCCTGCTGTTCTGGGGCCTGTTCCACTGGCTGGGGATTTTCGCGAAGACCCGCGTGCTGCTGGCGCTGCTCGGCGTCCTGGGCATCGGCGGGTTCCTCGGCCGCGCCCTGGTCTGGGCGGCGACCTGGCTGCAGCACGTAACCGGCTCGATCACCGGGTGGGTGTTCGGCACGGCGGTCCCGGCGGCGCTGTTCCTGGTGCTGGCGGCGCTGCTGATCCACGACATGCACCCGCGTAACGGCGCCACGCGCCGGACCGGCTACCTGGCGTTCGCGGTCGGCGCGTTCCTGGTCGCCGGCGTGGCGGGCATCCCGGCACTGTCCCCCGTCGCCGGTTTCCTCCGGTCGCTGCTGGCGACCCTGACCACCTGGCTCAACTCGCTCTAGGCGGCAACTCATGGAAGCACTGATCCTGATCATCATCGTCGGCTGGCTCGTCAAGCAGGGTGTCGAGGACGGTCACCTGCACTGGCAGTCGTCGAAGGCCGCGAACCGCCGGCGCACAGCCGGGCAGCGAGCCGGCCGCCGTGCCGCGTCGGCGATCCAGCATGACGCCGGGTACTGGGCCCACCAGGTCCTGAACGGCTTCCCGCAGACCCGCCACGGCATCGCGGCCGGCTGGCACGCCGGGCGGACCGCCCAGGCGCAGGGCACCGCGGACCGGCAGAAAGCCAGGGCGGAGCACCTGTCGCTGCGCGCCCGGCTGGCACCGGAGATCCGCGAGCACCTGCGCCGCCAGGACGAGGCGCTCGCCGCGATCCGCGCGGCGCAGCAGCCGGATCCGGAGTACCTGGAACCGGAACCGCAGCCGAGCCGCCGGGTCGACGGCAAGCCTGAGACTCCCGCTGACGCGCGGTTCTTCGGCGCCCGCGAGTCCGGCTACAACGGCTGGATCGACCGGGACGGCTACCCGGTCCCGGCAGCCGGCGAGCCCGTAACAAGCAGTCCCCCGGACGACGTCGAGATTGAGATGGCGCTCTACAGGGACGACCAGGACAGGGCGCGCAGACGCGCGAACACGACAACGGAAGGAACCGCCATGCCCGCATCAGGCGACACCACCTACACCCAGCAGCTCTCCGAGTTCACCGCGATCCGCGACGACGCCGAGGAGGAGCTGAACAGCGTGCGGCGCAAGCGGATGCTGAACCGCCTGGACATCCTGTCCGGCCTCGGCCTGGACAAGGACTCGCTGGGCGACGCCGCCGCGATCGATGACGCGCTGCGCGAGCAGCAGAAGGCCGCGCAGAACACCCTCGACGCGTCCGACAACGCGATCGCGGGCCTCAAGACCCGCCACGGCGGCATCAAGCAAGCCGCAGATGAGGCACCGGTCGATCGCATCGCCGACCCGGCGTTCTACGAGGACTGACCAGCCATGACGCCGCGCCGCCAGAGGCGGGAGGTTCCGCGCTGGCGGCGCGGCACGCAGCAGCAGCACGGGGGCGTGCAGCTGACCGGCCGCCACGCCAGGGCCTTCGCCCGCGAGTACGCCCGCGAGACCGCCCGCCAGTCCGCGGCCAGCACCGCTAACGACACGCTGGCCAGGACCGGCGGGTGGCGGTTCCGGAACCACGTCGCCCCGTTTGCGTGGCTGGCGTTCCTGGTCCTGGCCGCGGCCGGGCTGCGCCGGACCGCGCACCCGCTGCCGTACAGCCTCCCGGCCGGCTTCGCCGCCGGCTTCCTGGCCGTGTGGGCGACCCGGCACCTGTCCGCGTACGCCCGCCGCGCCGCCGACCTGGGCGCGCTGCTCACCGCTGCCTGGCTGCCGGTCCTGGCCGCCGAGGGGTTCAGGAAGCCGTGGCCCGCGGTCCTGGCCGCGACCTGGGCGCTCTGCGCCGGCCTGTGGATCCGCCACTACCGCTGGCGCCCGCACGCTGTCGCAGACGTCACGGTCCCGGTCAGCGACGACACTGACGAGGCCCGGTGGAAGGCGCTGGCCGCTGAGCACCGGTGGAAAGGCGTCCTCGGCCCCGCCGAGCAGCTGGACGGCGGCGGCCGCCGCTACCCAGTCCAGCTGGACGGCATCAAGACCACCATCGGCACCGTCCTGGCCGCGAGCGAGAACATCGCCGGCGCGTGGCACAAGCCCATGACCGAGGCGTACGCCGAACGTGACCCGCTCGGCATCACCTCCCGCGGTTACCTGACGATCCTCGGCCGCGAGTCCCTGATGAGGGTCCGCGAGTGGTCCGGCGCGGGCATGGACCCGGCGACGGGACTGGCGGTCATCGGCCGGTACGCCGACGGCTCCGACACGCGCGTCAAGCTCTACACGCCGAGGTTCGGCACCCGGCACGCCCTGATCAGCGGCACGACAGGCTCAGGCAAGAGCGAGCTGCTGAACCTGCTGATCTTCATCGCGCTGGTGACGGCCGGATGGTTCGTTCCCGTCGTCCTGGACCCGCAGGAGGGCCAGTCGCTGCCGTTCTGGCGGGACCGGTGCCTGTACGCCGCGGGCACCGACGAATGCCACCGGATGATCCGGGGCCTGCACGCCGGGATGCTGGGCCGGTCCCGTTACATGGCCGGGCTGCGCTGGGACGACGACGGGATCGCGATGCGCGGCATGCCGTTCTTCGACCGGGAGCTGACCGGCCTGCCGATGCCGCTGATCATCTTCGACGAGGCGCACATGGCCCTCAAGGGCGCGACGAAAGGCGAACGGCAGATCGTGTCGGACACGGTGGAGATCGCCCGGCTGTCCCGCAAGACCGGCGCGGGGCTGTGGCTGGCCACGCACATCCCCGGCCTGACCGACCTGGGCGGCGAGCAGGCGCTCCGCGACATGCTCCGCGGCGGCAACGTCGTGTCGATGCGGACCGCGAACCGGGTGGGCGGCCCGATGCTGGGCCTGGAGAAGGACCCCAGCGAGATCCCCCGGTTCTTCGCCGACGGGAAGGAAACCTACGGGCTGGGTTACGCGGCGGGCCCGGACAACCGCCCGGACGCCCCGATGCGCTCGGACCTGGTCCCGAAGGCGATGCGACGCCGCGTGCCCGCGGTGCCGGTGCTGGACGACCGGTTCCTGGAGGACATGGACCGCGCGATGGGCGGCCAGGGCGTGCCGGTCCCCTCCTCCGCGCCGGACCCTCCCGCTGATGACGCGCCGGAGGGCCGCCGCTGCGCCGACGCGGTGTGGCAGGTGCTGGCGGACTCGGGGAAGCCGATGGAGCGCGGGGAGGTCATCAAGTGGGTGAACGAGCTGGTCACGACCGGCTGGGGCCGGGAGAAGCCGTTCAGCATCCGGTCGGTCACCGACGCCCTGGCGAAGCTCACCGCCGGCGACGGCGGCCGTGTCATCACCAAGGTCCGCGACGGCGTGTACCAGGCGCCGCAGGACGAAAGCGAAAGGAACTGATCATGATGCAACCAGTCGCGACCCTCCCCGAAGCGGCCGCTCTGGCCGATGCGGACCGCGCCGCGATCCTGCGCTACGCCACCTGGCTGCTGCCTGTCCGCGACCGGGCCGACCCGGAGGTAGTTACCCGCGCTGCCGCCCCGCTGCTCAGGTGGGCGCAGGATGCCGTTAGCAAAGACGACCTGCGCGCCCGCATGGCGGCGATGTCGCGGGAGCATGACAACTCATCCCCGGTGGTCACCGAGCCTGTCGATCCGGAGGGGTTCCTCACCCGGGCCCGCGTCTACTACGAGTTCATCACCGGCGTCACCCGATGACCAGCGACAGCATCGCCGTCCGCGCGGTCAGCGCCTGCTACGCGCTCATGGCCGCGGTGACCGTCATCGCGACCGCCGTGGGGTTCTGGCTGTCCTACGCCGGGCTGCACTCCTTCGCGGCCCGTGCCGGGCTGTCGGGCCCGGAGGCGTGGGCATGGCCGTCCAGCGTGGACCTGTTCATTCTCGCAGGCGAGCTCGGCATCACCATCTCGGTGCTGCGGGATGGCAAGACGGACTGGCGGGCGTGGATGTACTTCGCCGCCGGCGCGGGCCCGTCGGTCGGCTTCAACGTCCTGCATGTGACGGTGACCGCTCCGGGCTGGGGCAAGTACGCAGTGGCGGCCACTCCCCCGGTCGCTGCGGTGCTGGCGCTGGCGGCGCTGATGCAGCAGGTGCTGAGCCTCGACGCGGCGCTGGCGCACCTGCACGGCCGCGCGGACAATCCCGGACGGTCCCGGACGCATGACGAAACCGCGCCGAGCGACGCCGAAACCGCGGCGCTGGCCTCGCTGCGGGTCACGCTCGCGGCCGGGAACCCGTGGTCGCTGAACCAGCTCCGGGAACGGTTTTCGCTGACCCGTACGCAAGCGACGAGAGTGCGCCAACTGGTCCTGGCCGCCGCCAACGGGCACGATAGCGGCAACGACGCAGGAGGCACGACATGAGCGAGACCGCCCGGGCCAACCGCGACGGCCACCCGTGCCCGCCCTGGTGCACCGCCGACCATGACCAGGAGCTGCTCCCCGGCAGCTTCAGCACCGCGCACAGTTCTGAGGGCGCGCATGCCGCCGGGGCGACTGTCACCGCAGTTCTCTTCCCCTCCGTCCGCGAACCGGAAGTCCAGGTCTGCACCCCCGGCGTGGACGGCGGCTCCATCTTCCTGCCTGCTCGCGAGGCCGGGTACCTGGCCGTCCTGATCAGGGAGCTCGCCGGCGCCGCCCCCGAAGAGCATCGCGAGCTGGCCGCCGCGATCCGCCGGGCCGCCGCGCAGATCACGGAGGCCGGCGATGGCTGACGCGGGGAACCTGACCGCCAGCGACGTCGAGGCGATGCTGGCCGAGGCCGGGGTGGACTGCTCGGCGCTGGAGATCCGCGACGACCCCAAGGTGTGGCGGGACGCGGCAACGGGCCGCGAGTTCACGTCCGTGGTGATCAGCGGGCCGGAGGAACCGCGCCGCGCGGCCTTTTGCGCGCTGCTCGCCCTCGGCCTGAGCGTCGCCCCGTACCCCGATCATGACGAGTGGTCGCGGTGAGCGCCCTGGAGCAGCGCCGCCGCACCGTCCGTGTGCTGGAGCTGCTGAGCGAGTCGTTCGAGGCGCACCAGCGCGGCGACGACGAATCGTTCCATGCCATCCTGGACACCGCGATGGAGTGCGACGGTCTCGCTTTCGCGGGTATCCGGATCGGCATCACCATCGGGGAGATCCCGAACCCTGAGCGGGACTGGCCGGCGTGGGCGGAGTACGTGACTGCTGCCAGGGAAGCGCTGACGGCGGCGGAAGCGGAGGCCGGTCGTGGTGACTGAGCCTCAGCCCGCCCCCCAGGACCGCGCCGACCAAGCCGCCAAGGACCTGATGACCGCTATCACCGAGATGGCCGTGCCAGGGGACAGCGAGATCGTGGTGCTCCTGCGCGGCCATGTCGAAGGTATTCCGGGCCGGGAACCCCCGGACGCCGACCTGTTCTACTCGTGGGAGTGGTTCTGCCGGCCGGAGGACCGGTCAGGGCTAGACGTCGCGCCGGGGGCGGACGGCCATGGTCACATCCGAGGGAGCGGCGATGAGCCCGGTACCACGTGACGTGATGAGCGCCGAGGTGCGCGCAGCCATCGAGCGTCACGACGAGTGGGATGCGATGCACGAGTTCGTCACCCTGCACTGGGACGGCGAGCACCTGAGTTACGGCACGGTCGGCATCATCGACCCGGCCTTTCACCCGACCCAGTACGGCAAGCTGATGGCCCGGCTGGCGGCCGAGCAGATCGGCAGGGAGCCGGGTAAGCCGCCGTACGCCTACCTGCTCCAGATCGAGGGTTTCGGCGTGCCTGAGCCGCCGCCCAGCGCGACCGACGAGGAGCGCGCCCAGTTTAACCGTGACCGGATCGGCCGCACCTTCCACCAGCGCGCCGACGCTCACGAGTTCGCCCAGGCATGGTGCGCTGACATCCACGGCCGGCTCTGGTCCGCCACGAAGCGGCGCGACCGGCCTGACGATATCCAGGTCAAGTTCTACCGGCCCGGCGCCGCTCCGTCTGGCCAGATGATCGAGGCCCTGCTCGCCGTCGCTGCCGCCACGGGTTCACTGCAAGCGGGCGCGAACTAGGTAGCGTTCACGTAACCTCACCTGCACCGATACCGTAGACTCCGGATACCTCCGGATACGGGCAGGTGGACTCTTTGGCGGACCCGGCTGACCTGGCACGCGAGGCGTGCACGCTGCTCGCCGGGTACCTGCCGGTCCTCGAGCGCCTGGTCGCCGAACCGTCGTCGGCACCGGGCGCCGCCGCTGGCATGACACCGCGCGCCGCTGACGCGCCGGAGCCGTGGGACGGGCAGGCCGGCCGCGCGCTGATGGACGGCCATGAGGGCGTGCGCCGCCTGGAGGCCGCGCTGCGCTACGCCGTCGCCGGCCACCCCGGCCAGCGCCGCGGCGGCTCGGCGGGGAACACCGCCGCCGCGCTGGACGCCATCCCGAGACTGGTCGCCGGCCTCGGCGCGGCCGCCGAAGGCGCGGCGGCGCGGATCCTGGAGCGGTGGATCAACGAGGCCCGGTGCCTGCCCGCGATCGACGAGGCCCGGCTGTGGCGCCCGCTGCCGTCGCGTGCGTGTCCCTATTGCGGCTACTTCTGGCTGCGCGGTGACATGGACACCAGGCCGCCCGTCGTCGCCTGCTTCCTCGTGGGCTGCGCCGACGGCAACGGCCTGCGCCCGGCCGCGACCATGGGCACCGACGAGCACGGCCGCCCGGTCCTGTCCTGGGCGGACGGCCTGACCGAGATCGTGCCGGACCCGGAAGGGTGACCCGATGCCCTGGCCTGGAGATATCGAGTCGGTAACCATCATCTGGATGGACGACCGGAAAGAGACGTACAACTGCAACACGGTCGAGGTCGGGGACGGTGAGCTTCGGCTGAGCAGTGTCTACAAGAGCAGCATGGTTACCCAGGTCCGCGATGAGCGGTCGTTCCCCCTGGCCAACATCCGCGTCCATACTGTCAACCGGGTGTCGTAATGACGACCGCGACAGCCGCCCGGGCGAAAGGCCGCTGCCCCGAGTGCGGCAGGATCATCTCCGGCCGCGCGGTCGGCATCCAGCGCGCCGCCGCCGACCGGAGGTTCGTCGCCCTGTCTCCGCACATGCGCGCCGAGCCGGACGGCAACAAACGCGGCGTGCCGTGCCTGCTGCGCGGCGGCCGCCGCGTCGTCCCGCGCATCCGCGTCGTCACAGCAGCGTGACTATGCTTGTGCGGTCCCCGTCGCGCACGAGGATCTCCGCGCCGCTTGCCATCCGGGAATCGATGAACTCGTACAGGGTGATGGCCCGGTTCACGAGGTCGGTCTTGCTCAGCCCGGTGCGCTCCCCGAGGCCGGCGAGGGCGGAGGATGCTTTCGGGATGAGGGAGACGGTGATGCGTTCTGTCGTCGCCGTGGTCGTTGCCGTGGTGGTCATGCAGCGATTCTATGGTCTCCTGATGGCGGTCCCTGGATGAGCGGCGACGGCTGGACCATCCCCGAAGCGCTGGCCGAGTTCGAGCGGCAGGGGATGCCCGTCGACCCGGCCCGGTTCCGCGCGGCCGTCCGCGTCGCGAAGCTGCAGCGCACCGGCGAGACGTCATCCGGTGAGCGCGGCGGACGCGGCCACGCCTTGTATGAAATAGCGCAGTTGCAACGCTTGCACTCTGCTTTGGCTCCGTGGCTCGCGGTGCGGGATGCGACATGAGCTGGTCCGGCACGCAGCCCGGCTGGGCGCACAATGACCGGACGTTCCAGTGGGAGCTGCACGACCGCCGAGGCCACGTCGTCGGCCGGATTACAGACGAGGCGGTCGCGGACATGATGACGGTCCCGCTCGCGCAGAGATGGGTTGTCGAGCGGTTCGGGTACCGGCTGCCCGCGCTCGATAGTCCGGTCATGTGACCAGCGCGAAGCGTGGTAAAACGGGGCGTGCTCAACCCGCGCATCAGCCTGCCCGCCGCCCGCAGCGGCAACGTGACCGTCGAATGTCCCGACCACGGCCCGATGGCTTGGCGTGACATGGCGTGGCGCTGCGGCCAGTGCCCGGCGTCGGTGACCGAGGCGGACATGGCCCGGCTCGCGCGATGGCTCGGCGGCGAGAATCTCGGCGCGGACTGCGGCCGCCCGTAATCCGGGCGCCAGAAGGCCTGGTCGGCTTAAAGGCTTACTGAGGCCTCCCGGCCTTCCCGAGTTTACCCGGCAGCCCGCGTAATCCTCGCGCTCACCTGCCGCGTCCTGTAGGTTGACTGCCCAGAACCGACCACATCAGGAGACGACCGCACATGCTCAGACGACTTGCAGCGCTCGCAGCGGGCGCCATCCTCACCACCGGCCTCGCGGTGACCAGCGCCACCATGGCGAACGCCACCACCGCGACGTGCCTCGGCACGCAGAACCCCGTATCCGGCCCGGTCAGCTGCGGCGGCCTGTACCTGCCCGGCATGGACCCGGCACCATCCGGGCAGCCGAACGCCGGCACGCTGTCACTGACCGCGAGCTCGGACTTCTGGAACGCGCTGATCACGTTCGGGCCGTTCACCGGCTCGCTGTCGACGCAGGACTTCACCGTCTACGAGCGGTGCACGTCCGTCGGCGGCACCCGCACCGAGACGAACCCGTGCGGAACCGGCACTCCCGTCCTGAACGCGGCGTCGGGCCGGCCTGAGTTCGTGGCGGAAGTGACACCGCTCGGCGCGCACATCGGCGGCGCGCTCAACAGCATCAGCAACCTGTGCATCTCCTGGGAGGCGCTCCCCGTCGGACCGCAGCACAAGCTCCGCATCCAGATGGTGGAACGCACCTGCGACACGTTCGGCGCCACGTTTTACGCCGGCATCGCTGACGGCCTGAACGCGCCGCCGGCCAACACCGGCGTGCCCGGCGCGGTGACCAGCCCGAACCCGTACCAGACGTTCGCCGCCGTCCCCGGCGGACCGTGCGGCACTCTGTCCTCCTGTGACGTGATCGCCAACGACGCGCTGTCCAGCAACTTCCACAACCGGCTGTGGGTGGTCGACGACCAGGCGTTCAGCTATCCCGCGGGCCGCGCGCTGCTGTACCCGGAGAACGACGGCCGGAACCAGCTGGCCGCGTTCTTCGGCTGCAACGGCGCGGTGCTGACCACCGGCGTCGCCAGCTCCTGCCCGTAAGCATGAAGAGGTCGGGCACGTCCTTCCCAGTGCATGAGTACCCGCGCGCTGTCTAGCGCGGGGAAAGCCGACCGGATGCACATATAGGACCCGGTGGGCCGCGTCCAGCCCTTAGACAAGGTATTGGGCGCGGCCCTGACCGCGGGCTTCCCGTAGGGGAAGCGTTCAGGGATGGGATTGTGCGGGTGTGCGCCAGCGGCGTGCGCGCCAGGGACGTTCGGGGCGTGCGCCTTCGATTCCCGCCCGGCGGCCAGAGCCGGATTGACTGGCTCCCTGCTTCCCCGCCCTCGATAGCATGACCCCGGCCGCTCAGCGCGCGAGCGGCCGGCCAGCCCGCAAACGGAGACTAGCTCCTGACTTCTCCGCGTCGGCTATGGCGGGCGAGGTTAATTTCGTATAACGTTCGCCTTGGCGGACCATGCCCGGATCCCCTGCTGAAGGCAATCCGCCGAGATCCCGCTCGATGCGCACCGCATCCAGGCCCGGCGCCACCCCCCCGGCGCCGGGTCTCGCGCATCCGCGACAGCGAACGGAAGGACGCCCATGAGCTGGAGCCTGAACGCCGCAGGTCACGTCCCCGCGCAGGATCCGTCCGCAGGCCCGGCAGGTGACAGCGCGGCGATCGAGATGGAGCTGTACGAGGCGCTGAAGACGGTGCTGTCCGACCCGAAGTACGGCGCGTCGGCGTCGAGTTTCGGCGGCAGCCACGTCTCCGGCAGCCTCCACGCCCCGGACGCGTAGAGCCCCCGTGATCGCCGCCAGTCATCCGTTCATCCGGCGCCAGCTCAACTTCCGCGACGAGAACGGCGACTACGGATGCGCCGAGTGCGGTCGTCCCGCTTCCGTTCACCCGCAGCCGTACGGCGGTCGCGTGGCCGCACTCAGTATCACCATCCCCGTCAAGGCCGAGCTGACAGAGGAAGGCCGGCGTTTCTTCGGCCTCCCGCCGGAAGGAACGCGACCATGACGAGCACGCAGGCGTGGATCCTGATCGTCGAGGCCGGCATCGTGGCACTCGCCGCGCTCATCGGCCTGCTGCGCAAGTAACATCGGGGCCATGACGTACGGCGACGGGCGCACCGAAGCGCAAGAGCGCGCGGACGACTCACGCATGATCC
>Ga0308309_10000111_pt1 | contig 70584 bp, 63 predicted proteins | sample HubBroMetageWFT5_FD_192491 | JGI IMG/M metagenome (GOLD analysis project Ga0308309, IMG submission 192491) | Warmed and freeze-thawed soil microbial communities from the Hubbard Brook experimental Forest, New Hampshire - Hubbard Brook CCASE Soil... | ecosystem: Environmental > Terrestrial >...
CCAGAGCGTCCCTTCGGCCCATGCGAGCCCCGAGTCGCCGCCACCGCCGGGCGCGGGGATGGTGGCGAGCACACGGCCAGTCTTCGGATCAATCTTCTGGATGCGATTCTCGGCAATCTGAAACAGGTGCTGGCCGTCGAATGCCGTTCCTGCGTGCGCGGCGACATCGATCGAACGCACTGTCTTGCCGCTTCCAGGATCGAAGGCATTCAGCGTGTCTCCAGCGGCAAACCAGACGTGTTGACCGTCATACGTGACTCCATGTATGTGGTCGCAGCCCGGAAAAGGACCATATTCACGAACTATTTCGGCGTTTGATCGGTTCATGCCCCCATCCTAGTCACCCGGCAGTGGAGCGGGGAGTAACAAAATCGTCGCGAATCCCGGCACGGGCGTGGTGATCCAGCGATGAGAGCGCGCGCGACCAAATGACTGCACCTTGCCCTCCGACGCAAGCGAGTCGAGTGCACGCTGCACCGTGCGCTGGCTGGTGCCAAGCGCAAGCGCTAGGGCCGAACTCGACCACGACTCACCGTCCGCGAGGAACGCGAGCACGTCGGCATGGCCCTCTTCGATGGGCCGGGCCAGCACGACGACTTCACGTCCACGGCGCGGAATGAGTGCAAAGCCCCGTTTCGTCGCGTTGACCCCGGCTAGCGAACGAATCATCCTGCGGAGACGAGCAATTTCGACGCGCAAGCGTACGCGATGAGATTCGTCAACAAACCTTGCTCCGAATGCGCGAGCCAAAAGCAAGTCCCTTGGCACGTCTTCAGGCCACGCTTCGCTTAGCACACGTACGAGCACAAACAAGACCGGGCGTGTTGCGAAGGAAACGATGGTGTTTGCGTAACGCACGGCGTGGCGGCATGCATCCACTACGAGTGCGTTCGACGCCAGCAACGCTTCGACGTCTTCGAGCAAAACGAGTTGCTCCTTGCCACGCGAAATAAGGCGCGCGGCCGGAGTATTAAGAATTCGAGATACGCTTTCTACCTCCGCTGTCAGAGCAGGGATACGTGCTTCGCGTGCGGCATTCTCGGCCCTTGCCAGCGCACCGCGTGCCTCTTTGGTCCGGAGGCGCCGCATGGCGATCCCGGCAAGCACGAGTTGGTGGGCGGTCCTCGACGCCGGCGGGAAGAGACTTGGATCGAGGTCAGCGAGCTTAAGCTCCGCCTCTTCGAGGCGCCCGAACAGGAGCAGTCGCCGAATGTCAAGATAGCGCGCATGCGCGGCATTCATACGGTCACCGTGCTGTTCGAGCGTCACCCGCGCCGCATGCAGTGTCTTCGCTGGGAAGCTGAGGTCGCGCGAGGCCAGCGCGATCTCGGCCTCGGCCACGATACACCTTCCGCGGGCCACGGCTTCTTTCGGACCGAAGGCCCGCGCCGCGCGCCGCAGCAGTTCCTTCGCTCGCGCATATTCGCCGAGTTGCGCCATCGCAATGCCTCGAAGCGCGAGCCCTGGCGGATCGTCTCGCAAGGCGACTCGCTTCAATGCTCCGAGGGGATCACCCGCTGCGAGCGCACGGGCTGCAGCAGTGATTAACGAGTCCATCGGAATCCCGCCACACTTGTCACTCCCACCCTTTCGATACCCTGCGGTAAATATAGCGCATGGTCACCGCGTCAAGCCGAGAACGGCAACGAGGACCCAAGACATTCGGCGGGCATTTGAAACTAATGGAGTTCTAAAATGAGAAAGGTTCAGACTATTTCAGTAGTCCTGGCTCTACTGTTCTCGCTCACAGTGAGCGCGCAAAACAACGAGACTGCCAAGGGCACAAACAAACCCGCGCCCTTGCCACGAGATTTGGAGATTCAGCTGGCGCTCAGCGCCCTCCCACCGCACCTACAGGATAATGCGACCGTATATGTCTTGAATCCGGACAAAGGCTTTGAAGTCGCCCGCCAGGGTACGAACGGATTCCATGCCCTCGTTGCTCGAACCGGTGACGACACGTTCAGGGGGACGTGGCCGCTGAAGGCATATCGAGATGACATTCTCTACCCGATTTCCTTTGATGAAGCCGGTGCCGAGGCGCAGATGCGGGTTTTCTTTGATGCTGCAGAAATGCAGGCTAAGCGGACTCCACCCGAAGAACTCAAGCGGATCATCCAAGACCGATACAGGACTCACTACTACAAGGCGCCCGAGCGAGCCGGTGTGTCTTATATGTTGTCTCCGATTCTTAGGACTTACGTGAATCCAGATGAAACGGAAAACGTAGCGACTGCCAACGTCCCTCATGTAATGTACTACGCCCCGAATGTAACTAACGGAGAAGTCGGTGCGGCAACCCCAACGTCCGAGCAACTGCTTTACTTCAGTCAGCATGGACGCTGGCCGGATACGCCGTATCCGTTTCTCATACTGCACGGCCCTCATGGATACATGGTCCAATTTCGCGGCGCAACGGAAAGGGAGGCCATTACCAAGGAATACGAAGGAACGCTTGCACGGCTCTGCAAGATCAAAGAGGAGTGGTGCTTGCCACAGTAAATGCCCCCGAAGTCAGGTAAGGATTTGGTCGCGCCGGTCACGCACCGGCGGCGACGGAAAGGATAGAGGAACTAGTCATGAACAATCAAAACTTCACTACCACCATTTCGGTGGATCAGTCTCCCGAAGAAGTTTTCAAAGCAATCGGCAATGTCCGTAGGTGGTGGTCAGGAGCGATCGAGGGTGACACCGGCAGGCTTGGCGCCGAGTTCACCTACCGGTATAAAGATGTGCACCGTTCCAAGCAAAAGGTCACAGAATTTGTTCCTGGCAAGAAAGTGGTCTGGCATGTGTTAGACAGCGATCTGAGCTTTGCGAAAGACAAGAGTGAGTGGAACGATACCGATATCGTCTTTGATATCTCTCAAAAAGACGGCAAAACGGAAGTCCGTTTCACGCACGAAGGCTTGGTGCCTAGGTTTGAATGCTACGGTAGCTGTTCAAATGCCTGGGGAACACTGATAAACGGGAATCTGCACAAGCTGATCACGACCGGCAAGAGTCAGCCGGACGCGTTCATATAGGCGCTAGGATCGCCGACTCCTGTGACAGAGTCAACCATGTTGCTACATCACATGAGCCGGCGCTGCTCAGGAACCAGCCCTGATAGTTCTTCGTTCCGGCCGCAGGTTCGACAAGGGTGATATGGACCGAGGCTCCGGTGAAGCTACAGGCGAGGAGGCACGAATTCAGCAATTTGGCGCATCGCCTCTATACGAGCGATTCTGCCACAACCTCACGAGCGGCAGCAAACGCCGTACCGCTGCCAAAGCCGAAACCACGGGCTGTGCGCGAGCATCTCGTCGTGCCTTCGATTCATAGCCCAAAGGTCGCTCGTACTCGGCGGTCTGGTGTCCGGCACGGCGAAGATGCGCTCTAGCGACTCGATTTCGGCAATGGTCTGTTCAGTGTCCATCCGTCACAATATCTAACAGAAAGGCGCAGAGGTCAAATTCGCAGCGGCACCTCCAAAGACCGCGACTGTGTGCCGTCCGACCTCTCGAAGCCATACGATTGCTCGGCCGATGCGGCGGTACACCGTGGGAATTCGGATCAATCATGTGGCGAATGCTGACCAAGAATACTCCCCGCGTCAGCTGCGGTAACCTTGGGAGGAATTTACCCCACACCGCTACAAGAATTTCCGCAAATTCATCTTTGCGTAATATTCGGAGCGGTAGGCGTGGTCGTACGGTACTGCGCTAAGATCGTAAGCGTTCAAGACAAGTCCGATCATGCGGGCGTTAACTTGTAGTAGCAGGTCGGAAGCCGCTCGTAGAGCAGCCTTGGTGGTTTGTCCCCAGCGTGCGACCAGCATCACTCCATCGGCCTCCCGTGACAAGAGCACGGCATCAGTGAAGGAAAGACACGGGGGAGTGTCGATAATGACGAAATCGAATTCGCTACGCCACCGCGAGATATATTCCTTCATCTTACTTGAACCCAACAATTCTGCCGGTTGTGAGGTCGTCCGTCCTGAGGCCAGAATATTCAGGTTCGGAACGTTAGGAAGCGGAACTACGACATCCTCGAAACGCTGGCTGTCGTCGATAATATTGCTAAGCCCACCCTTAGGGGTGATTCCGAACATATTGGCTATCGCGGGCTCGCGCAGATCGCCATCGACGAGTAGAACGCGGCTTCCCCTCTGTGCCATCACAATGGCAGAGTTCGCGCTGATCGTACTCTTTCCTTCTCGTGGCAATGAACTGGTCACGAGAATCACACGCGGAGGCGTGCCAAAACTGGAGTGAAGAATGGATGTGCGCAACGCCCGGAATGATTCTGCCGCCGCCGACCTGGGTTGGGCATAGGTCACCAACGAATAAATGGGGGGATCACTCAGCCCGTTCTTCGGACCACCATTTGCGACAGAACCTTGCAAGGGAATCATCCCCAAAGCCGGCAAAGTGCAGATTGCTTTTGCTTCGTCGACGTTGCTTATTGTCGTATCAAGATTTTCTATAACCAGAGCCAGAGCAACTCCGCCTCCCAGGCCCAAAAGAAGGCCGAACGCCAGAATTCTTGACAGGTGCGGACTGGACGGCAGGTCGGGTACCTGCGCTACGTCGACCACGCGGATGTTGCTGGAGCGCAAACCTGCGGCAATGCCGGCCTGCTTCAGTTTCTTCAGTAAGCTGTCGTAGAGTTGATGGTTCGAGTCCGCATCCCTCTTCAGGACCGAGTACTCAATCGCGCTCTCATTCAGCTTGTTCGCCTCCTGTTTTTGTTGCTCCAGGGCAGTCGACAGCATCTTCTCCCGCTGGGCGGCGGCGAGGTACTCACTGCGGAGGCGATGTCGTATCCTTGTCTGTTCGTCGGCAATTTCGGCACGCAGTTGCTTCAGTTGATTACTAAGTTCCGCAACTTTTGGATAGCCCGACCCGAACTGCGTAGTCAGTTGCGCATACTGAGTATTGATGTCGTTTTCTTTTTCCAAAAGCTTATCGAGTAGCGGATCTCTCTCCAGTGGGTCAGTGTTCTCGGAAACCGCCGGGTCTGCTGACATCGCAAACTTGTAATTCGATTCTTGGTGAATGCGGTCTGTCTCCGCCGCGGTCAATTCCTTGTTCAACTCGTCCAGCTTCGCCGTCACAATATTCTGTTTGTCATCGATGCCGAGGATGCCGTGCTCTTTTTGGTAGCCCACCAGCTTCTCTTCCGAGGCTTCTACCTTGACCTTGAGATCCGAAAGCTCTTTCGAGAGCCATTCGGAAGTTTGGGTCGCCGATTCGTACTTGCTTCTTACGTTTGCCTCGATAAATGTCTGGACCAAGGTGTTAACAATATCAGTCGCCAGACGAGGGTCCGGGTGGGAGTAGCTGACCAACACAATTCGAGTTCCGGGCACTGGCTCGACTTTCAATCCCCCCCGAAATCCCCGCAATAATGCCACCGTCTGCGCGTCGTCGTGCGTTCGAGGGGAGATTGGAACGGGCCCGGTCGATTTCTTATCAGTGAACCTCGCGTCGCGATCGAGATGCATGGTGTCGATCACTTTCAGGGCTAAGGTGTCACTAAGCAGAATTGACGCCTGCGTCTGGAGAGCCAAATCGTTGTCATAACCGGAGGTACCGTTCTCCGAATCCTTGAGGTCCACAGCGCTGGTGCTTTCCGGATAAATTGCAAGCTTCGAAGATGCCTCGTAGATACGGGTGGACGTTAGACCTACTACAACGGATATCCCGAAGATCACGGCCAGCGTGACCAAGACATACCAGCGACGCTTGCGTAAGATCCGCCAGTAGTGCAGAACGGCGCTCTGCTCATCGAACGGAGAAGCGCGCAGCGTCTGACTCCCATTGACAAGCAACGGCTCGAGCGGCTCTATTTCCCGTAGCTGAGACGAGGCTGGCAGCCTGGGCTGCGAGGACATTGAAATTACTCCCTGATTGACCGGTGGGGCGGGCTTGGGGGACGGAGAACCCACTCCGGGTGCACCGGATTTTAGCACTATTCTTGGGTAAAAGGGGGTATCACCTTGCCCTGCACTCGAATTGCGCTTTTGTCGCATGAAATTGCAGCTGGCTTCACTCTCCCTTTGCAACTGATATCAGCAGCAAAAACGCCAGTAACGGCATACGTTTTGGGGAAAACGCGCGATGCTTGGGGTGGATTCCTGGCATATACTTCTGAGGTCGTAAAGGCTACAAGCACAAGGCCGGGAAATGGGAGATTCCGTGGTTTCTGCGGGTACACAGCCGGGCATGACACAGGCAATGAGGTTCGCAGGTGAACGGCTGCACACGGTCATTCGCAACTCCCGCGGCTGGGTCAGTCTGAATCTGAAAGAACTCTGGGATTACCGTGAGCTGCTTTTTTTTCTTGCCTGGCGGGATATCAAGGTCCGCTACACCCAAACTGCACTCGGAGCCGCCTGGGCCATTCTTCAACCACTCTCGAACATGATTGTGTTTACGCTAGTTTTCGGGCGTCTAGCCAAGGTCCCTTCGAATGGTATCCCCTATCCACTATTTGCCTACGCTGCGCTTGTCCCTTGGCAGTTGTTCGCGTATGCACTGACGGAATCCAGTAACAGCGTGGTTTTGAACGAGCGCCTCATCACCAAGGTTTACTTTCCCAAACTCGTGATTCCGCTCGCGAGCGTTCTGGCTGGATTGGTTGATTTCATGATCGCGTTTCCGCTGGTGATCGGCATGATGATCTGGTATCACATCGCGCCCACCTGGGCTCTTCTGAGCGTGCCCCTGTTCGTCCTTTTCACGATGACCACCGCGCTTGCGGTGGGACTCTGGCTGTCCGCCCTGAACGTGCAGTATCGCGACGTACGCCACACGTTGACCTTCATCGTACAGTTCTGGCTGTTTGCTTCTCCGGTCGCTTACCCGAGCACGCTGGTTCCTGCGCGCTGGCGGCCGCTTTACGGTCTGAATCCCATGGCCGGAGTGATCGAAGGCTTCCGTTGGGCTTTGCTGCGGGAAGCGCCGGCTCCGGGTCCGATGCTCGCAGTTTCGATCCTGGTCACAGTGGTGGTTCTGGTCGGCGGGCTCTATTACTTCCGGCGCATGGAGAAGACTTTTGCTGACGTGGTCTAACCGATGAGTAACTTAGCCATCCGCTGTGACAGACTTGCCAAGCAATACCGCATCGGCGAGCGCGAGAGCTACAAGGCATTGCGCGACGTGATCACCGACGCGATTACCTCGCCCTTTCGCCGTGTGCGCTCCATCCTGAGCGGCAGTTCAAACAATGGCCATCCAGAAGAATCCATGATCTGGGCCATGCAGGAGGTTTCGTTTGAGATCCATCGCGGAGAGGCGGTCGGCATCATCGGCCGGAACGGTGCTGGGAAGAGTACTTTGCTGAAGATCCTTTCCCGCATCACCGAACCTACACGAGGTCAGGCCGAGATCTGGGGACGTGTCGGCTCTCTGCTCGAAATCGGCACCGGCTTCCATCCTGAGCTGAGTGGCCGCGACAACATTTACCTGAACGGCGCGATCCTGGGGATGAAGAAAGCGGAGATTGCCCGCAAGTTCGACGAAATCGTCGCCTTCTCCGAGATCGAGAAATTCATCGACACTCCCGTCAAGCGGTATTCCAGCGGCATGTACGTGCGTCTTGCCTTCGCTGTCGCCGCGCACATGGAGACGGAAATCTTGATCGTTGACGAAGTCCTCGCGGTCGGCGATACCCAATTCCAAAAGAAATGCCTGGGGAAGATGGGCGACGCCGCCCGCCACGGCCGCACAGTCCTGATGGTCAGCCACAACATGGCCGCGATTCACTCGCTCTGTTCGCGGGCTATTCTGCTGGAGCAGGGCCGCTCCGTCCAAGACGGCAATCCACTCGAAGTCACTCGTCTCTATCTTGACGGATTTGAGAAGCAAAGCAACAGCGGCGTCATTGATCTGCGTTCTCCGTCGATTCCGCGGTCCGGTAAGACCAGCATTTTTTCCGCGCTGCGCCTGAAGAACGGCGCCGGGGCACCCACGACTGCCTACCTGTCGGGTGATGACATGGTGTTGGAGTTCGACCTGGATCCCCCCTTTCCGGTGCCCGATCCAATACTTTTTGTGGGAATCGACGACAACCTCGGCCGCCGCATTTTTACCGTCAGCAGCCAGTATTCGCAGGCCGAGTTTCCAGCTTTGGATCGGCCCCTGACTGCGGTCTGCACCATTCCCGATCTCTGCCTCCTTCCCGGACGGTATTCGATGTCAATCTGCGTCGGCACCGCCTATGACTGGTGCGTCGATCTGATCGTCAACGTCGCCTGCTTCGACGTGCATGCTTCCGACTACTTCGGTACCGGACGCATGCCGCCTCAAGATCTGGGCGCCGTACTGGTGAAATCGCAGTGGCAGATGGCCAGCGAGGTGAGCCCGGCATGACTCTCACCGGTCGCATCGCACGAACAGCATTGCCCAAGCCGACCGCCGACCGCCTGGCGTTCACGGTAAACAGCTACCGGAACTACCGCAGGTTGAGACGCGACTGCGCCGACCTGCGCAAGCAGGCTGCTGCCTGCCGATCGTTGGACGAACAAGTGGATATGATTCGCGGCCACGAGACTTTCGGCGCCATCCAGCAGCGCAGCGAGATTGCCAGCCTGCTCGAGATTCTGCGGCAGAATCCTCCCAAGTACGTTTGCGAAATCGGCACCGCTTCCGGGGGAACTTTGTTTCTGCTCACTCAGGTTTGCCGCCCGGACGCGCTCCTGCTCAGTGTCGATCTCGGTTTGTCATTTGAGCGCTGTCTGGTTCACGCGCGTTTCGCGAGTCGCCGGCAGAAGATTGTCTCCGTTCGCGGCGACTCCAGCGCTCCCGGGACGCTTCGCCGTGCGCGTTCTCTTCTGCGCGGCCACCCGCTCGACCTGCTTTTCATCGATGGCGACCACTCCTATCAAGGCGTAAAGGCCGATTTCGTGAATTACAGCCCGCTGGTGCGCCGCGGCGGATTGATTGTTCTGCATGATATTGTTCCTGACTTCGGCACCCGCTACGGCAAGCCCACCGGCAGCCACACTGGGGGTGTACCCGTCTTCTGGGGAGAAATCAAAGCTCAGCTCGAGACCTCGGAACTTGTCGAAGATCCTGGGCAGGATGGTTATGGCATCGGCATCGTACACGCCTAGCAGTGCCCCTGAGTGGCCCCGCGTCATCGCGCCGGTCTACGAGCCCAGTCCAATATCACGGGTTCGGACATGGAACTCCCGCATAACGCCTCGCTATTGCACGGTCTGTGTGGTCGTGCCGAAGCTCCTAAGGTAGTTCGAACTGCCTTCGTAGGTGGCCTTCAACTGATACTCCCCCTCCGCAGAAAAGGTGGTGGTAAACTCGGCCGTGCCGTCGCTCAAAGTCGCTGTGCCAAGAATGGTTGATCCGCTCTTGAACTGTACTTTGAAGGTCTCCGACTGAGGCTCATCCTGCCCGCGATTAGAATCCACCGCAACTTCAGGCTCTAAATTCTCTCCCACCTGCGGAGCACCACGACCATTCAGCGGCGTAGCGCACTTCCTGCCCTCGGAAGCCGCCGCGTGTTTAATCTCGGCAACCTGCTTCTCCAGGTTTGTCATTCGCCCATCTGCGTCTACCGACTGCTGCAAGTTCACCATATCAATCGCGCGCAGTTGCAGATTCAGAAGCGGGCCACCACCGGCCGCGACCTTATAGTCGAGCTTGCCGGCAAGCGCAGCGGGAATTATGCGTGCCAGCGTGTCCCTCACTGCCACCGCGTTGTCTAGGCTGGGCAGCGAATCGGCGTTTTCGATGGCAATCGGGCGCTTTTTCCTACCCCCACGCCGGCCCAGTTCCGCAGCTTTGTTGGGATTTCCGTGAAAGAAGCGGAGGCCACTTGGAGTGGCCAGCCGCACCGCAAGGCTTCCCTTCTTTATTCCGACCTTTGCAACGATTTTGTTTTCGCACCGTCTGCATGGTGGTCTCTTTTTAGAAAGAATCGATCGCTACAATTGGCGGCAACCCTTGGCGCACGATCACTCTTGGCATTCTTGCGAAGCATGTGTTCGTGCATCGTCGCACCACCGCCCGCATTGAGAAAAGAAAAACGATTAATAGCTCCACCCGGAAGAAAACCTCATTACCCTTGTACTGCATGCCACGCCGCCGTGCACGCAACTTAAGAGTCTTCGGCTACTTACAAACGCCCCAAGCACCAACAGTCCCTTACCAGCACGATTCCAAACACTGTGGGGAGATTGTGTGACCGCAATTGGAAACACGATGCTAGATGCGGCGAAACACCGGAAATCGTATAATTCGCCCTGCTCGGGAACACCAAGACTGACGGCTAGTCCGGCCAGATGATTGTGTGTCGAGACGGTCTTGACTTCGGTGCCCGATCTTCTGGGAGGAAATCAAAGGTCCTCCCCGGATCTCGGGGAACTTGTCGAAGATCTTGAGCAGGATGGTTATGGCATCGGCATCGTCCACAACTAGCAATCCCCGCCGGACGGCTCAACCCATCGCCCCCGTGGTGTCCGTTGTGATGCCCACTTGGAATGGGGAGCGATTTCTTCGTCCGGCCATCGAGAGCATTCTGAACCAGACCTTCCGCGATCTCGAACTCATCATCATCGACGACGGATCGACCGACAGCACGCCCCGCATCCTCGCCGAGTTCAAAGACAACGATAGAGAGGACCGCCTCGTCATCCTGACCAACGAGCGCAACTTGGGGATTGCCGCAGCCACCAACCGCGGCCTCGCTGCCGCCCGCGGAGAATACATCGCCCTGCAGGACCACGACGACATCTCTCTGCCCCATCGTTTTCAGACCCAGGTGGATTTCCTCCGCGCCAACCCGGACATCGCGGTCGTGGGATCAGCGGCCACGTTGATTGACGAAGCCGGTGCGAATCAGGGCGATTTCTACCAACCCTGCGAAGAACTTGAGCTCAAATGGGAATTACTCTGGAGTTGTCCCGTACACTGTACGACCGTGATGATGAAACGCACCGCGATAATCGAGGTCGGCGCATACGATGAGGATCCAGCGCTTCGGTTTGCCGAGGCCTGGGATCCGCTCGCACGCATCGCAATGCGTTATCGCATTATCAATTTGCCGGATCGCTTGGCACTCTGGCGCAGACACTCGACCGCTACTTCAGTACGTTACCGCCAAGGGGCGCAAGCTGCGTGCGATGCCACTGTGCGAAGAAACCTACTTAGGTTAAGCAATTCAGGTGCATCTGATGCAGCTTCGGATCATGAATTCCGATATTTGGGAATGCGAGCGTTCCTGTTTACGCCGGCCGGGAATTTACCTGACCTTCCAGCCCGGCAGGTGATCGCGGGTCTTGAGTTGTTGCTTGAGGTCCAGAAATCCTTTTATCGGATTAATAATTTTCCTCCTTCGCTGCTGGCAAGGCATCGCAAAGCCTTGAATGGGTCTTGGGGAAAGCATGCTATCGCCTTGGGAATACGTGCACCGTGGTCGTGGCATTCTAAGCTTCGCATGCTGCTATTGGGGGCACGATCGGCGGTGACGTGGACTCACGCGGCGCTCTTTCTTGGATAGCTTCCGGCGCGCCTTGTGCAATAGGTCACGCAAGTCCCCTGCAGCGCCAGAGCGACAGTTGCTAACTATGTGGAAGAATGTAAAACAAGTGTTGAAACCGTATCTCAGGCGAATCGTCCAGCACTTCGTGATGCCGCCGGTAAGGTGTTACGTCAGGTATGCCAAAACCGCAGTGGGAAAGAAGTTTTTGTGGGACAAGGCCATCTACTGCCGTTTCCGTGGCTTTGAGCCCGCGAAACACAACTTCGTTGCAAAGACCTTTTTCGGAAGCAAAATCGCCAGTAACTCAAACGACATACTTGGCAGGTACGTGTATTATTTCGGGGTTTGGGAGCCGAATTTGACCAACTGGATCAGTCAGCGTCTCGCGCCTGGCGACGTATTTGTAGATGTCGGAGCGAATATCGGCTACCACACTTTATTGGCCTCGATGCTGGTCGGTGATACTGGCAAGGTTGTCTCCATCGAAGCCTTTCCCGCAATTTTCTCCTTGCTCGAAGAGCATCTGGCCTTGAACCATGTCCGCAACGTCCGCGCTGTTAATTGTGCCGCGTGGGACGGGGATGGCCTCGTTACTTTTTACACGGGGCTGGACGATCTCCCCGTCACAACCACAGCCATGCCCCAGTGGGCCGCTGAATGGCATTTGGAAAATGAGTTGAAAGTCGGTGCCAGGCCCCTTTCTTCTATCCTGCAGGCAGACGAGATTAAAGCCGCCCGCCTAATAAAAATTGACGTGGAGGGTGCCGAGTGGCATGTTCTCGCTGGAATGGAGCCACTGATGTCCGCCTGTAGTAATGACCTCGAGATAATCCTCGAGGTAACACCTTCTATTTCCGAGACTGAAGGCAAGACGAGTGAGGACATTCTAGACTTCTTCGCTGCTTGGAAGTTTCATCCCTATTGCATTGATAATGCAGTGAACGCCTACTTCGCTTCGCACGCGAGCCCGCCACGAAGGATCAGCGACATCCCTCAAGGGCAGACCGACGTCATTTTTTCTCGCATTGACGCGGAGTTCTTATCCTAAATGAGTCCCCGAGTCCCGAGCGTCCTATCGCTCTTTCTGAATCGCGCCCACTGTCGGACGATGCCACTAAATCACCGGGACGGTTCTCAGGCGTGAGGGTCTGCTTCGTTTCACACTCAGCGGGAGAGGGCGGCGCGGAGAAAGCCCTTCTTGAGACCATAGACGTCCTGCGAGACGAGGGAGTCGAGTGTACAGTCTTTCTCCCTGAGCAAGGCGCGATGGCCAACGAGTTGGATACACTCAGGGTTCCCTATTGTGTAGCGCCGTACAAGTGGTGGGTTGGAGCCAAGACGGACACCATGAAGTCACGCATAGTGCGGGCTGGAACGAACTGTCTAGCAGCTATGTCGGTTCTCGACAGGGCTATCCAATGGCGTCCTCACCTCATGGTCAGCAACACTAACGCAGTTGTGGTCGGCGCTCTCGTGGCTTATGTTCTTCGGCGACCCCACCTTTGGCACCTGCACGAGTTCGGAGAAGAAGATCATGGTTTCACCTTCGACCTCGGAGAGAGAATATCCTACCGGATTATGGATTCTCTCTCCTCAATCTGTGTAACAAATTCGAGGGCCGTCACCGCAAAATACGAGCGCCATATCCCACCTTCAAAGCTGCGGCAGATTTATTACTCAATGCATCGCTTTCGTCCCGTGCGGGAAGAGTCGGGCTCTCCACCCGTGCCGCGGCGAAGGTTTCCATTCCGTTGCATCATTGTTGGCAGACTTTCCGAAGGGAAGGGGCACCAGGATGCCATAGAAGCTATCGCCGAACTGCGGCGCCACGATATTAGAACAGAACTGCTCGTGGTGGGGAGCGGGCCAACGGAGCACGAGAATTACCTGAGGGATCTGGTGCGGCGCTATGAACTCGAAGAATGTGTGCTCTTCATCGGACAGGCTAAGAATGTCCTACCTTTCGTGCAGAGTGCCGACATCGTACTCATGTGCTCACGAGCCGAGGCCTTTGGCAGAGTTACCGTAGAGGCGATGCTTGCGGAGAAACCAGTGATTGGGGCAAATAGCGGCGGTACTCCGGAATTGATTCAAGAAGGGACGACCGGCCTCCTATACCAACCTGGAAATTCGAGAGAGCTCGCTGACAAACTTAGGTACCTATGTGAACGCCCTCCTGTTGCGAAACAAATGGGGGTGAACGGAGGAGCATGGGCGCGGGTCTCCTTCACGAAGAACCGCTACTCCAAAGAGATCCTTTCAGCGCTCGACGCTGCGATCAAACAAGCGGGAATACGAATTGAGTAACCGGAAACCAGACATGAGTCGCGACCCAAAAGTGAGTGTGATCATCACGGCCTACAACCGGGAAAAGTATATCGCCTTTTCTATCGAGAGCGTCCTGGCCCAAACCTTCACGGACTTTGAGTTGCTCATCGTGGACGATTGTTCCACCGATGCCACGGCAGCCATCGCTCATTCTTACCAAGCCGACTCTAGGGTGCGCGTGATAGTGAACCCACGTAACCTGGGACAGTTCCCTAATCGTAATTATGCGGCTGGGCACGCCCGCGGTGCGTTCCTGAAATATCACGACTCCGACGACATCATGTATCCGCGTTGCCTGGAAGCCATGGTGGCGCCGCTGGAAGCGGAGCCCCGCGCGGGTTTTGCATTATCTTCGAATCACTATTGGGCGGGAGGCCCATGCCCCATGCTCTCCACCCCGGGCATGAGTTTTCAACGAGAATTCCTGGGATGGGGAGGAGTATTTTCCGGGGCTCCAGCACACGCTCTATTTCGCACCGAGGTCTTCCGCAGCTTAGGTGGCTTCCCGGAAGCCGGACCATTCTCTGACTTCTTGTTCTGGCCGCGGGCTTGCGCGAAAGTAAATGTGTTGCTGATCTCCGCCGACCTTTTCTGGTACCGAATTCATGCGGAACAGGAGCCGGTTACAGATTTTGACAAGTCAACAACCTACGGCGACATTTGGAAATTGCTGCATGAACCGGAATGTCCATTGGCCGGATCAGAGCTAATACAGGCCAGACGAAACTGGAGTTTCCGTGTCGCACGCGAGATTCTTTCCGCACTCCTGCGAGGTCGACCGAGCCTCGCCGTCCGCAAGTTGCGAGCGTCCAGTATTGGCCCGGTCCAATGGTGTCGATACCTCCTCTTAGGCCGGCATCGCCGTTCAATGTTCGCCGGAGTTCCACTCGACGAAAACGGCGACTATGTCGTCGCGGAATTGCTATCACCGAAATCGAGGAACGGCCGATAATGCTCTTCGCATACGCGGACGCTTTCTGGTCAGCTGGCAGCCATCTCATCTCGAACCGCTTCAAGCCATGAGCGTCCGAATCTAAGATCCGGCTCCAAATGGTTGCCTTCCGCCCATTCGTTCCATGCCTTGATGAACACGAGTCGATCCTCCGGTTCCGAAGCCCGGGCCCTCTCCCTAGCGTGGCGCAGGTTACGGCGGAATAGTTCCGGTCGCGAGTCATGCAGCACAAGGCCGCGCCTACCGGCTCGCGGCGTATTATCCCAGTTGGGACCGACGCACGGATAATCTGTTCTTCCAGATCCGTCCTGCTCAATCAGATTGTCCACTACCTTTACGTGGCGCAATATCGCTGGCCTACGCCATAAACGCAGCCGGGGATAAGGTGGAGGAATGCGCATTGTGACAGATGCATCAAAGCCGTTCGCAACCCAATCCCGGTGTGACGAATGATGACCCACCGCCACCAATTGCAGTCCTGGCAGACCAGCCGACCGTGCCCGTTCCCGCCAATAGCGAACCAGTGAAGCGACTTCGGGAATATCTTGGGGCGAGTAAATCAAGAAAAGCGGTTTGCCGTTCACGGTCACGTAGCGCCGGTCGGCAAAGGCCATCTCCAACCAGTCAAAGTGACGGGCGTAGTCATCGAGACCGGGATAGGTTTGCTTTATGAGTATTCGATCTGGCGCGCCGTGCCAGACGCCCGTCCAGGACTGGTTAGCCCAACAGAGACAAAAAGGAAAATCCGGCTCGCCGGTAGCTAAGACCTCATTGAAGGGCCGTTCCAAAAGCCGGTGGCCAGCAAACCAATAGTGGTAGTAACAAAATGCATCGATGCCGTACTCCGCTGCTAACGCGGCTTGCTGGGCGCGGGTCTCAGGCAATCTCAAGTCATAAAAACCCAAATCGGCCGGAACGTGAGGCTGGTAATGTCCTTCGAAAAGAGGCACTGCCTTCGCCGTATTAGTCCATTCGGTGAAGCCCTTGCCCCACCACTCATCGTTTTCCGGGATGGGATGAAACTGCGGCAGATAAAACGCGATTACGCGGAGCTTATTGCTTCGCGATTTCGCTTCGCTCATGTGGTCCTCGACTTTCTGGAAAGAATGGGAGTGTCATGGTAACCCTCCATGAGTATAATTACAGTCGCGTTCACAGCTTGCACTACCAAAGAAAGAATCTTGTCTTTGCGCATCTGCTTGGTAGGAGCGGCAAATCCCTCGAATAATCCGCGCTTGTTGCGCGAGGCCGATCTGCTGTCCCAACAACATGAGGTCCGAGTGGTGTCTCAGGGATCGAGCCGGGCGGCGGCCGAGGCCGACGCGCGCTTGCTGGCCCGGCGCTCCTGGCGTCTGCAGCGTGTGGATCATCCCCGCGCCGACTGGCTCCCATCCGATGTCTCCCGCCCAGAGTGGGTGCGCTCGGTCTTCGTGCGCGGTCGACGCCGTCTCGCCGAAGCCGCCTTCCATTCTTTCAAAGCCACCAAGCTGGCGGAATACAGCGTCTGCACCAGTTTTTCCGAGTTGCTCAGGCTGGCGTCGGCGGAGGCCGCTGACTGGTTCATCGCTCACACTCAGCCGGCGCTGCCCGTGGCCGTTGCCGCCGCCCGGCGATGGAATGCAAAGCTGGGCTTCGATTGCGAGGACCTGCTCACAGAAACCGGAGACCGATTCTGCGAAGCCAACCGCCTCATCGAACAGAAATATCTCCGTCAATGCGATTACGTTACAGCCACCTCGAATGCCATGGCCGACCATCTAGCCAAGACCTACAACATTCCGGACCCGACCGTCCTCTACAACGTTTTTCCTTTGTCGCTGGCGGAGGGCTTGCTGCGTCCGCGGCAGCGCGAGCCTCATGCGAAGTTGCGTCTGCACTGGGTCAGCCAGACCATCGGCCCAGACCGCGGCTTGCAGGATGTGTTTGAAGCCTGCGCCGGGCTGGCCGATCAGGTAGAGATTCATCTGCGGGGGCGGGCGTCTGAACAAGAAAAAAAAGAGCAGATGGCGTTGTCTCAGCGCTGGGGCGTGGCCGAATGCGTAAAGTTTCATCCCCTCATCGATCACGATGAGTTGATCAGCTCGATGGCGGATTACGATGTCGGGCTGGCCTTGGAGCGGCCGCGCAACCGGAATTACAGCCTTACCGTGACCAACAAAGTTTTCAGCTACATGCTGGCGGGGTTGGCTGTAGCCGCGACCGAGACTCCCGGCCAGCGCGAACCGATGGATCAGGTGCCGGGCGCCGGATTCCTGTATCCCGCGGGCGACACGAAAAGTCTCCGCGGGGCTCTAGAAATCTGGATAGCGGATCGGGAAAAACTCTGCCAAGCTCAAGAAACCGCATGGGATGCGGCTAGAGCACGGTTCTGTTGGGATGTCGAGCAGGGAGGGCTGGTTCGACTGCTGGGAGTGTAGAACGGAAGTTACCTGTTCGCGTGTCTCGCAAATCGCAAGCCTAAGCGCTTGACACCGCCGACATTGTTTAGAGGCGCGATGTTACAACAGCCAATCAACCAGGAAACAGGACTTCACCTCTAGCGGATCGGACCTGCGATTTTTCCGAGGATGCCCGATCGGGTCGAGACGCCCATCTTGACGATGACCATCCGCAGAAATACCTTAACGGTGTTAGCGCTGATTTTCATTCGATTTGCGATTTCTTTGCTGGTCAGACCCTCGAAAAGCAACTCTACCGTCTCCTGCTCACGCGGCGTTAGGCGGAAACGCATGCAGATCTCGGCCAACTCCCCGGCGCCATTCGTGCTCCGTTCCAGCAAGAGCACAAACGCGGGGTAATTTGGCATCTCGCCGTTGCCGTTAAGGTAAAGAGGAAAGGAACGGCAATGGTACGTTCTTCTTGCGGATTTGAACTGCTTGACGAGGCTGTGCGACGCCGACGACCTACGATCCCCCGAATCCGGGCGGATTCGCTTTGCAAGCCAGTCCTCCAAGTGGGGAATCTTTTCCAAGGAAGCGGGAAATGTGAGTATGTGGATTGCTTCGACATTTGACGCAACCACACTTAGAGAGCGATCTACGACTGCAAGGCCTGTCCGGGCAACACCGGTGTGCAAGCTGGAAGCCCTCCCTTATCTGAAGCATCAGACCCAACCCATGCAGCTCATCGTGTCGCCGGATTTCCTGTGCCAAACCATGGATATTCGGGCGAGGAGTGCGAGTCCACCCTTAGCTGCCAAGAGAGTAGTATGCGTGTTAACATGCGCGGGTTCTTTATTGTACCCAGGAGGTTCTGATGCAATCCCAACAATCTCTGTTCTGCCGAAACACAATCTTAGCTTTATTTGTAGTCGCGGCCTTGCGGGTAGCCGCCGCCGGCAGCACCGAGAAAGTCCTTTACAGCTTCGCCAGCGGCAGCGACGGAGCGCTTCCCACCTCTACCCTCGTTGCCGATAAGTCAGGCAATTTATACGGTACGACATCCGAAGGCGGCAACTCCACCGGATGTGGATACTTTCAGATCTTCTCCTGTGGTGTTGTTTTCAAACTGACGCCATCTGCCGGCGGATGGACGGAGAGCCTCATTTATTCCTTCACTGGCGGAGCGGATGGCGGCACTCCCTACGGTGGCCTAGTCATAGACAGCGCGGGAAACCTCTATGGGACGACATTTACAGGCGGAGCCAGCAGCATGGGGATAGTGTTCGAACTGACGCTGGGCTCCGGGGGCACCTGGACGGAAACCGTACTGCACAGCTTCACCGGTGGCAGCGACGGCGCTTTTCCCTATGCCGGCCTGATTCTTAAGGGCAACAACCTGGCTGGGACGACGGAACAAGGGGGCACCGGAACTGCGTGTTTCGTGGGTTCCTGCGGTACGGTTTTCGCGCTGACCCATGGCAAGACAGGCTGGAGAGAACAGGTACTGTACTCATTCCTCGGAGGCAGTGACGGCGGCGTTCCTTTCGGGGGCTTGGTCTTGGACAAAGCAGACAATCTCTATGGCACTACAACCCAGTATGGTGCTGCTGGCCACGGTGCTGTTTTCGAACTCAAGCGGGGCCTGGGCGGCTTCACGGAGAGCACGCTATATTCTTTCACGGGAGGCGCCGATGGTAGTTACCCGGAAGGCGGACTCATTTTCGATCCTGCAGGGAACCTGTACGGCACAACCAGCGTAGGTGGCACGAGTAGCCTTGGCACGGTGTTTCAACTCAAACCTAACAATGGTAGCTGGACGCTGACAACGTTGCACACATTTACGGGCAGTCCTGATGGAGGCGTTCCCGAAGCTGGGTTGGTGCTGATGGGGAATGCTCTTTATGGCACAACTTTCAACGGCGGCACTGGGTCAACGTGTGGGCCGTTCGGCGGGATGCCATGTGGAACGGTCTTTAAGTTGACCATCGCCGAAGAGACTGTAGTGTATTCTTTTGCAGGTACTCCCGATGCTGCTCTGCCCGAAAGCAGCCTCATATTAGACAAGTCAGGCAACCTCTATGGGACCGGTCTTGGAGGTGGCCCTGTTGGTTTCGGCGCCGTATTTGAGATTACGCCATAGCTGCCGTGTCTAGAGTCGACAGCAAGCGTCAACGTGATTTTTTCCAAAACACTCCCGTGCCGTCGATTTCTTGGATAGGGTCGGTGATACCGGTACGCTCCCGAAAGTCGTGCACCGCTTGTTTGCAAGGGGGAAGCATATGGTAGTCATCGACGATCACAAACCCCCCGGCGGAAACCTTGTGGTAGAGCGCGCTCAAAATGTCCATGGTCGATTCGTAGAGGTCGCCATCCATTCGCAAAACTGCCAGACGCGAAACTGGAGCTGACGCCAGCGTATCCTTGAACCAGCCTTTGAGGAACTTGACTTGCCTGTCCAACAGGCTAAATCTTTGGAAGGCAGCCTCCACGTCGGCTTGCGAAACTGCCAGCGCGGTGACCCCTGATAAGTCGTAGTCCCGGTCGGCCTCATACGACGGTGCCGGAAGTCCCTGGAAGCTGTCGGCGACCCACACGGTTCGATCGGTCACGCCGCGCAGATTCAGGAGCGCCCGCATAAAAATGCACGACCCGCCGCGCCATACGCCGGCTTCCAGCAGATCGCCCCGCACGCCTTCGTTAAGCACCGATTCGACGCAGAATTGCAGGTTATCGAGGCGCTTCAGCCCAGCCATGGAATATCCGATGCTCGGCCAATCCTTGCCCAGTTCGCGCGCTTTCGCGTCAAATGGCACCGTCTTGAAAATTTTGTAGCCGCGTTTATTGAGAAATTGAAAAAGGCGTCTCTTGGTCACCGGCAAATTGCGGTCTGGGTGAACTTCCTGGTTGCTGCTATCCGGATAGAGAATTCCGGTCAAGCAGCGTTTCAGCAAATCGAGATAGAGTTCCTGATCAGTCACGGAGGTGGGTTTAGGCAGTTATGTTGCTTGGGTTGCCAAGGGAGGGATTATATACTGCCCTGTGCCAGGCTTAGGCGAAACCAATGACTCTGTGGTCTGACTTCCTCACCAACGACAAAAGGATAATCCACAAGTGGAAGCACTACTTCCCCGTTTATGAGCGCCATTTCCGAGACTTCGTGAACAAACCGGTCACGTTCTTGGAAATTGGCTGCGGACTAGGCGGGTCGCTGCAAATGTGGAAACGTTACTTTGGGCCTCACGCGCGAATTGTGGGCGCCGATATCGGTCCGGTATGCAAGACGTTCGAAGAAGACCAGATCGAGGTGCGAATCGGCGATCAGAGCGATGAGAAATTCCTGCAAAGCCTAATTGACGAATTCGGAGCACCAGATATCGTGTTAGACGACGGCAGCCACGTCATGAGTCACATCAATACCACTTTCCAATGTCTCTACCCGCGAATGGCGAAGAACGGGGTTTACATGGTGGAAGATCTACACACGGCCTATTGGGACGAGTTCGAAGGGGGTCTGCGCAAACCATCGACATTCATCGAAAGGTGCAAGAACCTAATCGACGAACTAAACGCTGATCATACCCGTGACGCTTTGCCTCCGACCGAATTCACTAAGAACACGCTGTCCATGCATTTCTATGACAGCGTGGTGGTGTTCGAGCGGGGAGCCCACACCAAAAAGTGGGCGCCAGAGATCGGCACTCCACCGCAAGCGGAGCACACCTCGCTGCTGGACAGAGTGGTGGCGCGGGTTAAGGGAGAGCCACAGGCCGGCGGTTGAGACAGGTGCACACTCCCGGCACTGATGTGGAAGCGAGCTTTGCCTTGCCAAGATTGCGCATTCTGCTCGGAGCTTTGATGGTTGGAGTTTGCCTGTCGATCCCCAGCCAGGGAGCATCTTCCGTAACCACTTTCGCAAAGAGAAATCTCGTCGAGATTGAACTGAGCACGACGAATGCCGAGTCCGGTCAAATTGACCAGCAAGTTGTGGATGCGCGAAGCATAGGCGTGGATTGCACTGGAACAAACGATAGTGCGACGGCATTGAACGCGTTTAGTAATGCGGGCGGCCTCACGGGAGTCAAACTCGTTTTTCCGTCCGGCACGCGGGGTGGGTTGTGCCTGGTCAAACTCGGAAGCACCTGGAAAATCTACAATTCCACTTCGTTCACCATCGACGGCGGGGCGCGTTGTGGTCTGCCCGGTAATTGCGCACACTTCAAGTACACCGGTTCAGCGGGTGGAACAGTAGTCGATATGGAGCGAGTTTTCGGTTTTGAGGTGAAGAATATCCTGGTCGACGGCAACGGAACTGCGGCCGCGGGCGTAATCGTTGACGAAAACGCGCCCGGCAATGTCGCCACTTACGACGGAATTTTTCAAGGGGTGCTGTTCAATGCGAACGCCAGTAGCGCATCTGGCCCTCACAACGGCTGGGTCGGATTGTCTGTGTCCCCTGTGAGCAGAGCCAACGTTGCAGACATTCGAGTTATCGATTCCGCATTCGAGTGCGTTCATACAGGAAGCGGGACTATCGGGTACGGATTGGGTCTCACGAACGGCTCCCAGAATGCTTTGATAGAAGTTATTCGACACAATTATTTCGAGCACTGTGGGTATGGCATCTACCAGAAGAATGGAGGGGCGATCATCGAAGAGAATACCTTTGGCGGTGACGTATCAACAATCGACGACATTTATCTCAGTGGAACCTCGTCTCATGAACGTATCGTCGCCAATTGGTCGGAATCTCAACAGGGTCCCTCAAACCAATTCTTCAAGGCTGCTTTTCAGGATGTGACTGGGCCGGGAATCGAAATTTCGGGGAATCAGATCCCGATCAATGGCGGATGCGCTCTTGACATAGGCGGCAATACGATCACAAGCCGTGAGCCTAATGTTTGGTATAAAGGCGTGGCGGGGCAGGGAAAAGAGTCAGCGAAAGCATGCGCCACGAGCGGTGGCTCCAACTTCACATGGTCCGGACCCAGTGGACTGTCCTGGCCTGAAGACGTCATAGGGACATTGACCGCGGGTGTTTTCCTGCCGGGATCATTGAAAAACGGCCCAAGTGCCGGAATGATCGCCAACTCTGGCGCAGCCATCGCGCAGGGTGTGCCCGTCAAATGGACGGGTGCTGCGACCGTCGTCGGGACCACAGCAGGAGATTCAGGAGCTGGAGTCGTAGTTGGTGTGGCGGCGAACGCTCCTGGCACATCCGGGCGGCCCACCTACGTTATGACGTCTGGCTACATTGTCATGGCAGCGGATGGCAACTGTTCCGTGGGCCAATTCGTCATCGTGAGCCGCCAGAATGGTGGTCGCGTCCAATGTACCAGCGCTTATGCAGCCGGCACGGTGATTGGTGTGGCTCTTCTCGGAAAGAAGGGCGGCGGCGGTGTGTATGTTCAGGTCGGATTGCGATGAATGAGACCGTAAGGGAGATGCCCGGATCAAGCAGTTGAAGCGAGTCCTTATCATCGGGGCGGATTTCACACCTAGCAGCTATCCTCCAGCGCTGCGGATCCGCTATTTTGCCCAGCACTTGAAAGAATTTGGCTGGGAGCCGGTGATCCTGACCACCGATCCACGTTATTACGAAACTGCGATTGACGAAGAAAACCAGAATCTGCTGCCGGCGGATCTGGAAGTCATTCGGACGCGGGCAATCCCCTCGGCGCTTACGCGAAAATTTAATTTTGGCGACCTAGGGCTTCGCAGCCTGTGGCACCATTGGCGGGCAATAAACCGCATTTGCGGTGAACGGCGAGTGGATTTGATCTTTGTTCCGATTCCTCCCTATCCAAGCATCGTGCTCGGGCGGATAGCTTACGCCCGATTCGGCATCCCCTACGTGATCGATTACATCGATCCGTATGTTTCGGAATACTACTGGAAGCTGCCTCGTTCGCTGCGGCCACCGAAGCATGCGTTGGCGTACTACACGGCGCGTGTTTTGGAACCGTTTGCCCTGAAACAAGTGGCTGCAATCGTGGGGGTCGACAACTCGTACACGGCCGACCTGTTTGAACGCTACTCTTGGCTAAGAGTTGAAGCGACGGGGATTCCGTATGGTGGGGAGCCGGCGGACTTTGACTATCTGCGCCAGCATCCACGCGCGAACCCAGTGTTTGATCCACAAGATGGATTGCTCCACATGAGTTATGTCGGGCGGGGTGGGCCTGACATGTTGCCCTCGCTGCGGGCGGTGTTTGAGGCAGTTTTGGCGGGCCTGCAGCGGTGGCCGGATGTGTTTCGTCGCCTCCGCCTGCATTTTGTAGGTACGACATATGCGCACGAGGCCCAGGTTCAGTATCAAGTGCTTCCCTTAGCGAGTGAGTTCAACCTGGAGCAGCTTGTGGACGAGCACCCTGGACGTGTGCCATATCTCACCGCGATGCAGATCATGCTCGACTCGCAGGCGCTACTTGCAGTAGGTTCAGAATCCGTGCACTACACTGCCTCAAAGATTTTCCCTTGCATTTTGGCGGCTCGGCCTCTGCTCGCCGTGTTCCACGAAAATAGCAGTGTGGTGACGATCTTGAACGAAACTCGAGCCGGCGAAGTGATTGAATTTGGAGCATCCCGGCCGATTTCTGCCACCGTGGCGGATATTGCGAGACAGCTGCGAAACATGTTGGCATTGCCGCCGAATTCTCGCCCGCCCACAAAATGGGAGGCCTTCGAACGCTACACGGCCAAGGCCATGACAGGCCGATTGGCGGCGGTGTTCGATAGGGTAGCTAGCTCAAACATGTCTGCGTTGCCGATGGCAGGCAAAGTCACCGGCTGATAGTATTAGCGCCGTGTCAGCGACGCGTCTGGCGATCGTCACTACCCACCCGATCCAATACCACGCGAAGTGGTACCGCTTGCTGGCGGCCCATCCGGACTTGAAAATGCACGTTTACTACTGCCACCAGGCAACACCCAGCGAACAAGCCAACGCGGGATTTGGTGTGGAATTTGACTGGGACGTGCCGCTGCTGTCCGGGTATCCATTCACCTTCCTGAAAAATGTGGCTGATCCTCCCGGCCCTGGGCGATTCCGCGGATTCGATACGCCGGAGATCGGGGACATCATCCGGCGACTCCAATACGACGCAGTGATGGTCAACGGCTGGAATTACAAGAGTGCATGGCAGGCGATCCGGGCTTGTTGGAAGTCCGGAGTCAAGGTTGCGGTGCGAAGCGACTCACATTTGCAGACGCCGCGCGGGTTGTTCGCGAGAATTACTAAAGCCGCCGTCTACCCGCGATTCATTCCCCGCTTCGACGCGTGCCTTGCCGTGGGAAAATGGTCAAGAGAGTATTTTCTCCGTTACGGGGCCAAGCCGGCACGCACTTTTCTTGTTCCTCATGCGGTTGACAACGACTTTTTCCGCTCCGAAGCAGAACGCTTTAAACCGGTCCGGAGTAATTTGCGCAAGCAATGGGGATTAGAGGATGATGCATTAGTCTTTGCATTTTCGGGGAAGTTCATCGAGAAGAAACGCCCCACGGATTTTGTGCGGGCCATCCATCTGGCGGCCCAACGATCCTCAAGAATTCAAGGCCTGATGGTGGGCGACGGACCACTCCGAGGCGGGTGCGAGGAGTTCGCCCGGAATCACAATGTTGCAGTCAGCTTCGTGGGCTTCCTGAATCAATCGCAAATCGCTTCCGCCTATACAGCGTGCGACGCACTTGTGCTTCCATCTGATGGGGGAGAAACTTGGGGTTTGGCGGTGAACGAGGCCATGGCATGCGGACGCCCTGCGATCGTGAGCGATAAGGTTGGTTGCGGTCCCGATCTAATAGTTAAGGAAAAGACTGGCTCCATATTCCCCGTGGGCAATGTGGAGGCCTTGGCGAGCCAGATCGTTCAGATAGCGGATGACCCGACGCGGCCGGCCGAAATGGGCGCTCACGCCAGCAGAATGATCGAAAACTATTCTCCAATTGTAGCTGTGGACAATTTAGTTCAATGCCTTAAAACGATTTTGAATTGAGCACTCCGTGCTAATGCGAAACAACTCGCACTCGGTACGTACCCCGCCGCTGTTACTGTACGCGGGTGTCCCACTGCTGGTTACAGCATTCTTGTGGGTAACCGGTTCAAGCGAGCTTTCGATTTCGGAGATTCTAGCCGCGCTCGTTCTGTGTTGGATTCCGTGGGCCTCCTATCAAACGTGGTATCACGGATCTCGACAGGACCTCCCACTGTTTAGCCTGGTTTCCGCAATGTATTGGGTGGCCTACGCTGTGCCGCTATTTTGGAGCAGCCACGTAATCGGTTTGGTCAACGGAAATCATCGCCTGTCTGAGCAAGCGATTGCTCAATCCATGTACCTGGTGGTCAGTGGTGTTCTGGCACTTTGGGCCGGCATGAAAATGACTGCGAGGTGGCGCCGGGTAACTTTCACCCGTGTGGACGTTCCACAAAATCCCTGGCGTTGGCAGTATCTGCGGATCGTCCTGGTTGCCACGGTGTTGATGAAAATTGTGGTTCCCATTACCGCTTGGGGAGAAAGCGCGCGCCAGATCGTTGTCAACATCGAGACTTTCGTCGCTAGCATTGTGTTTGTCATCCTGCTACGTTCCTGGCTCCGTGGCGAGGCCATGAAGGTAGACAAAATCCTGGTCACTGGCTACTTTCTCGCAGCGCTGGTCCTTGGCCTGGCTTCCGGATGGCTAGGGACTTTCGTCGGACTCGGCATCATCTGTGTTGCTGCCTATCTATACGAAAAACACAAATTACCAGTTACTGCTCTCCTTGTGGTTTTGCCCATTGTTATGTTTCTTCAACCTGGAAAGGCAAAGTTCCGGGAGATGTATTGGAAAGGTGGTCCCTCGGATAGTTATTCCAGCGGCTACGCAGAACGAATCACATTCTGGATTGACGCCTCCTCGCAAGCCTGGGGTCGCGCCCTGACCGATCCCACGGGTGCGCAGGGCTTTCCAGTGTTGGCGGGCGCCACCGTGAACCGGCTTTCCTTGCTTGAGCAGACAGCCAATGTGATCGAGATGACGCCCTCGCAGGTACCTTACCAATACGGTCGTCTGTACTCGTACCTGCCGATCACATTTGTTCCTCGCGTCCTGTGGCCCGAGAAACCCTCGATCACGGACGCCAACAAATGGTACCAACTCGCTTATCATCTGACTGCGCCGGCCAACATCGAGACCGTGGGGATCTCCGTCGGCACCCTCACCGAAAGCTACATAAGTTTTGGCTGGATCGGACCAGTCACCGTAATGTTCTGCTTGGGCATCCTTTTGGGAGTGGTAAAAGAACTTTTTATGGGCACGGCTTCCGGGCTGTTGTTCAGTAGTATTGGCGTCGCCTTGTTGCCGGGGTTGCTGGCGGTAGAGTCGCAGATGGCGGTGTACGTGGCGGGCCTGCTGCAGCAAGTGTTCTTCGCGCTTCTCACTCTAGCCCCGGTGATCGCCGTTGGACGGCACCACAGCCGCCTGTCAGACACTGCTATCTCGAGGGCGATGAGCCGCTGAGCAAGGATGCCAGACTGGTCAGTTCTGAAAAGTCTCGGCGTCGGCAAAGGCAGCCTAATGAAAACCTTCCACCGCCAGCGCGAATGAAACCGCCAAAAGTGCTCCAACAACGTCGAAGAGCGGTCGGGCTACGTTACCACCCGACAGGACAGGTCGCGTAGTATCGGCAACATCGTTAAATGCAAATAGAGCGATGGTAGTGACTGAGGCGGCCAGCGCGGCCCAGCGCCATTGTTTCGGAATATACTTTGCAGCCAGAAACACAAATGGAAGCCAGATAATCGTCAGCCACAGATTCCAGCCGGCAGCCACCCGAAGGAGACTTTCAGCAAGGCTGCCCGAGCCGCGTTCATGCGAAGCCACATTCCACGGTAACACTAGGGTGTGGTCGATCGCAGAGTGGAGGGCTGAAACTGCAGACAAACCGAGAACGGCCATGACAATTACCGCGACAATCTTCTTTTTCCGTTCCACCGGAGGCTCCAAGAGCAACCAAGTCAAGGCGAATACCGTGCCGATGGGTACGAATGTCTCCTTACTGAATGCGGCAAGCAAGGCAATGGGCGGCAGAAGGGCCCATTTGCCGCGCAGCAACGCCCAGGTCAGTAATACGAAGAAAAATGCGTCCGCCGAGTCAACCAGCGCGCTTAGCTGGTAGTTGGATACGGTAAAGTTCAATAGGTACGCAAATGCCGCGACCACAGCCACCGTGAGCTTGCGGGATATTCCATGCGCAAGCATGCTCACAAGAAAGGCGCTCGCGGCGCAAAAAATCGCATTGACAATCAGCAACGAAAAGGCAATGGGATCCCAAGTTGCGAGCCGTCCGCGGGAGAGCCAGTAGACGGGCTTTGCCAGGAATGGCACGAGCACGCGGTATCTCCAGTGTCCAGTTGCCACTTCAGGTCCACCCTGGACTAGTCTGTAATATTGCAAGCTGTCCGATAGACCGCGGATGGAGGTCGGATCGTAACGATTCAGAGTGGGGTATCCGAGGCCAAGGCAGATCAACAGCAGGAGCGCGCCCCAGGCTGAGAAGGCAATTGTTCGTCTGGCATTCATTACGCTCGGCATGCCTCTCGGTGACAATATCCGCTTGCGTCCAGCAGCGTTGGATTTTACATCGACTGCCATGCCGGTCCCTAGCGCTTGTTCCGGCCTTCCTGGGAGTGTCGAGAAACTCGTTCCATCAGCGGAGAAAGCGCTTGGCGAAAACGTTCCATGAAGTGATCCTGCAGAAAAACGGATTGCACTCTTGCTCGAGCGGCCTGACCCAGCCGGGCGGCACGTAGAGCGTCGGAAAGAACCGGAATCGCGGCTTGGGCGATGCTATCGCCGTCCAAGTCCTTAGCAAACACTGCACCCGTCTGGCCGGGGAACAGTTCTTCGGTCACAGTTCCGGCCAGACCCAAGATTGGAACACCGAAGCTTGCAGCTTCCACTCCCGCCAACCCGAATCCTTCGCCTTTGGACGCAAAGAAAAGCAGTCGGCAGCTTCGATACATCGCATCGCGGTCTGCGTCGCTCAAGCGGCCGCAGAACTTAATTCCCTCTATACGTTCCCCGGTCACTCGGTTACGTAGACGGGGTTCATCATCGCCAGTGCCAACGATCATCAACTTCGCACCGGAAACCGCGGTTCGGATGGTTGGCCAAGCATCGAGTACTTCATCATGTCCCTTGTAGCGTTCTGTTCCTACGATACGACCGACGATGAGTCCCACTGGCTCCGATAACAGTACCTCAGCCGGCTGTGCTTGGTCTGGCACTCCGAGCCAGGTCACTTGGACCTCAGGCATCCAAGGATTGAAGCCTCTTGCCTGGGCCACGGTTGTTGCGGAATTGCTCAAAAGAAGGTCAGCATTGAGAAGCGCTTCTCGCCTGCTTCCGGTCAGGGGCAGCCATACCTCCACGCCATGCAGAAAAACTATGTACGGAACCCGCCTCAACAGGGGATTGATTCGGTGCAACACAGCTAGGTGCACGTGGTCATATATCACTAAATCGACGTTTTTCAGGCTCCCCCAGAATGTTCTCCAAAGGATCGTCGAGATGCGTAGTGGGCGAGGCCAAAAGGGAGGATGGTGCCAGACCAGCACGTCCGCATGCGGCGTAAGCGCTGAAACCATCATCTGAGCGACAACACCAATACCGCCATATTGGGTACCGAGACCGGACGTAACCAACGCAACTTTAGGACGCAATCGTCCACCGTATGAATTGCGCGAATCCTCGGCTCTTCGCGACGCGCAGGAAGTTTTCTGTAAGATGAAGAGTTCGTAATAGTATCACGCCCCTTCAAGATGAAAGTCTTATGCGTTGCTCCGTCGTTTTACCCCGCCCATGTTTATGGCGGACCAACGCAGTCGATCTATGAGTTGTCTCGAGCCCTCGCAGGATTGGGGGCCGAAGTTCGAGTGCTTACAACCGATGCGAACGGACTAGACAACGTGCTGGATGTGGAAAAAGACAAGGATGTTTTCTTTGAGGGCATCAATGTCCGTTATTGTCGACGATATTTCCGGCATTCTGTTTCCCCAACGCTTGTACGGTTGTTGCGGTCCTATATCTCCTGGGCCGACGTTGTTCACCTTCACTACGTTTACAGCTTTCCGACCTTCCCAACTCTCTTACAGTGTCATCTGTTCAGCAAGCCTGTTGTTTGGTCACCGCAAGGTGCCTTGCAGCGCTGGCAAGGTTCATCCCGCCGCCGACTGAAGGCGGCCTGGGATTTCTTATGCTATTACGGGTCGGATCTGTCCAAGCTGACTGTGCACCTAACCTCGGAACACGAACAACTCGAAACTTCGGCGAGATTTCCCCGACTAAGGACCTGCGTGATACCCAACGGAGTTGATATTCCATCCGACCTCCAGCCCACCAAGCGAGCGGGAGATCTTCGGTTGCTCTTCCTCGGGCGTATACATCCGATCAAGGGGATTGAATCCTTGCTGACAGCTTGCAGCAATCTCTCGGCGAACGACGACTTGCGCTGGCGGCTGGCTATAGCAGGGTGGGGGGACCCAGCATACATTGCCCACATCAGCCAACAAATTAGCAGTCTATGCCTCCAGGAACGCGTCAGTATGGTTGGCCCAGTAATAGGTAAAGCCAAAAAGAAACTATTCGAAGACTCCGATCTAGTTATCGTGCCGTCCCATTCTGAAAGTTTCGGCCTGGTGGTCGCCGAGGCTCTCGCTCACGGAGTACCAGTGATCGCGAGCAAAGGAACTCCTTGGAGCCGCGTGGAGGAGAAGGAGTGCGGACTGTGGGTGGAGAACGACCCAGAAACCTTGGCTAACGCAATCCGCACGGTTAACAACATGCCGCTCAGGGATATGGGACTGCGTGGAAGGGATTGGATGAAACGAGAATTCACCTGGGACACGATTGCCAAACGCATGTTGGATTTATACCGTGCCATTGCACCATCAACACGCTTGTGAGTGACATCGCCTTCCATGAGAAGGCCGGTCAGTGTCAAGAACAGTTTTCGTTCAGTCCTTAAGCGGCTAGCGCCCGGACGCGGACAGCATCGGCATCCGCTACCTGCGAGGTTCTCGACTGCAGAAGCCTGAATCCCAATTATTCCTTTCAGTTGTGATCGGGCGATCGCCATAGCACTCATTGAGCTAGGCCGGGCCAGTTCTCAATGAGTGTAAGCGCCCACTTCAGGGCCTCGAGCGTGATCCTATACCGTTGAAAACTATCGAGCCCACCTGCTTAGCAACGGATTTCTAATCCGATGCTCTATCCGTCTGAGCTGGATGACGGAACTGTCCCGGAAACTGAGCCTAGCGCGCGCGGAAACCTATGGTTCCGACACGGCCATTTACGCAATGCAGGCCGGTGGATTATCAAATGCTTACCGATGTTTGCCCTGCAATGGTTTTGGCACATGAACTGGATGAAGAGGACTTCACAGATTTCGCCTTCCCCTTCAGCAGCTTCCATGCTTCGAGATAATCGAGGTAGTCGTGCCGACGTGAACGGACGGCTCCGCCGTCACTCGTGCTCGGATGCTTAGAAAACGCCGTTTTTGCCGGAAATGTTCTCCACACCTTTGATGGAAAGATGAAGAACCCAATGGGAGAAATAGACAAATAAAAGTCCGCGTGAGCCTCAACCCTCTGGAGCCTAAGATAGCCAGGACGCGTCCAGCTGGTGTACACAATCCGTACCCGCCGCCCGTTGATCACAAAAATATTCGCTTCCAAGTACCAGTCCGTACCGTTGACGCGCCTGCTGGGCATCACTGTATATCCAAGCTCGCTGCACTTGGCAATTATTTCCCTATACCCTTTGCGCTCGCGCCAGGCGGATGTCCGCCTATCCACCACGCACTGTTTCTGGCGCTGCCGTCTTGATGGCATCCCTGCCTTCTCGGCGATCTGGCGTACTCTCTCACGCGTTAGTCCCAACCTTGCACCTATTTCGGCGTAGGAGATCTCGTTCTTAGACAGCAGAGCCTTGATCCGTCGGTGATGGCGATGGTATGGGGAACGCCTATGCGCGTAAACACCCTGGCCGGCAGAAGACAGTGGAAAACCGCATTCGCATACCAGCATTTTCGTCATTCTGCGCTCCTCGCCACCTTGCGTTCATCACCGATCCGGGGCGCAAAGCAACGGCCCGAATTCGCAGCCTATTGCCTGCTTGGTGTTTCGGTGAGGCACCGACAGCCGCCACGGGACGAACCTTCGTCCTCCTCGGATATCGTAGCGCGAAACGAATCTTACCCGAAGCAGTACTGAGTTTTTGGGTAATAGATTGACCGTTGGAAGTCGGCCTGTTGTGCGAAAAATGTTCTTGCGCGACGCCTGCTAAGTGATTGAAGCAGAAGACACGGATTGCGACGAATTGCTTAATGTTGGAATCACATGGTTGCACGCGGCCAGGTCAATGAGTGTAATCGCCTGTTAGCGTCAGTTGACGTTAACCTCCGGGCTGCCCGTTACTCGGGCAGATCAAGAGAGACTTTCAAGCGTTGCAAGAGGCTTGTCTCTAGCCAACCTTCTGGTTTCTAACTAGCCATCTGGCGGATGCGCCTTCCGTTCCTATCCTCGATGCTGTCCTCAGAGTTCAGGAAAGGGGTGTTCTCGAATGACCGATTCAATACTAGAAACAATTTCAAGCGAATTTGCGTCTGTGGCAGAGAAGGTGCGTGGTGGCGTGGTTGCCGTCCATGCTCGACGCTGGATGCCGGCCAGTGGCATCGAATGGAGAAGGGGGTGATCGTAACGGTTCATCACGGCGTGCAGCGCGCTGAAGACATTTTGGCAAGCGGGCCTGTGAAAGAGGAATTGGTCCGCAAGTGGAAGTGGTCAAATAGAAGGCTGTCTGTAGCCGAGGCACTTCTGAGATCTGAGGCGTTAGGCCAATGGAGGAGTTGTTCGGAGAGCTCTCTCTTCGCAGGGAGCGGCAAAACATCCTTCTAGCATGAAGCGAATCGGCAACTGCCAGGTTTGTCTTCCAGTCATCGAGCCACCGCGACATTCCTAGGATTCAGAGTTTGGCCGCCGATGCGTGGCTTCTTGGCGGAATCGGACCGCTCGGTTTTGCACTGGCTGGTCTCGTCGCGGGGAAGAAAAAATAGCTGGCGCACAAGGGCATGCGATGTGACGGCCGGGAATTCCATCCCGCTGTGAACTCATTGAAATGGCACTTCTACTCTGTCAGATACGGGTCATCACTGTAGTAAAACTGTAGTAGTTCTCTGCTCAGAACCGCGCACGTAACTTCGTTCTACCTTGCTGCGCTGTTCAAGTACGACTCGCCAATCTTATACTGCCCCCGTCCGCAGCGCAAAACCCTTGTTTGGCGTGCCTTTACCCCATATACTGGCGCCTCGCGGACGGAACTCGCGATTCCATCCCTCCGCCAGAGTCCGCTTAGCAGTGGCCCAATCGATCTGGCCTAACGCTAGGAGTTCTGCCGTAGCGCCAGCTTTTGTCAGGAGCAGATCGTTTGTACATTCTGGGTATCAATGCATATCACGGCGATGCTGCTGCGGCCATCATCAAAGACGGCGAACTTCTGGCCGCGGTCGAGGAAGAACGCTTCAATCGAAAGAAACATTGCGCCGGATTTCCGGTGCAGGCGGTGCGCTATTGCCTGCACGTGGCCAAGGTTCCCGTCGAGGAAATCGACCACGTTGGAATTTCGCGGAATCCGTCCGCCCACTTGCACAAGAAGGTCCTTTTCTCGCTCAAGCGGTTGAAGAATCTTTCAGGTCAAATTGTCGAACGGCTCGGGAACGCTGCCAAGGTCAGGGACCTGCGAAAAGAGCTGGCAAACGCGCTCGGAATTTCTGCCGAATTTCGCGCCCGGTTTCACAATGTGGAGCACCATAAGGCACACCTAGCCAGTTGTTTCTTCGTGTCGCCGTTTGAACGCGCTGCTCTCCTCTCGATTGACGGCTTTGGCGATTTCATCAGTACCATGTGGGGGAAAGGGGAAGGGAACAGAATTGAGATTCTGGGCCAGGTGGAGTACCCCCACTCCGTGGGAACTGTCTACACCGCGACCAGCCAGTACCTGGGATTTCCCCACTACGGGGATGAGGGCAAGGTCATGGGCCTTGCACCTTATGGAATGCCCCGTTATCTGCAGCAGTTCAGAGAAATCATCCGAAGTGACGATCGTGGCTTCAAGCTGGACCTGAGTTTTTTCCGGCACGATTCGGAGGGGGTCGATATGACTTGGGACAATGGTTCTCCAACCATCGGCCAGATCTTCTCTGACAAGTTCATTGAGGCCTTCGGTCCAGTTCGGTCGAAAGGCGAACCGCTCACCTCGCGGCATGAGGATATCGCTGCTTCGCTGCAGGCGCGGCTGGAGGAAGTGAGCTTCGAGATTTTGCGACGACTGCACGACCGAACCAAGCTCGATCGCCTGTGCCTCGCCGGCGGCGTTGCTTTCAACTCCGTGATGAATGGGAAGATCCTCTTAAACACGCCATTCAAGGAGATCTACATCCAGTCGGCCGCGGGGGACGCGGGTACCGCGATCGGCGTGTGCTATTACATTTACAACTCTACCCTACGGCAGCCTCGTTCTTACGTCATGGAACACTCCTATACGGGGCCTGAGTTCTCCAACCAGGAAATCGCCTCGGTGCTAAAGAAAAACGCGCTGTTGGGCCGCGAGCTGAACCCAGTGGACCTTACTCAGACGGCGGCACAAGCCATTGCGGACGGCAAGATTGTAGGATGGTTCCAGGGGCGAATGGAGTTCGGCCCACGGGCGTTGGGTAACCGCAGCATCGTGGCTGATCCCAGAGGTGGTGACATGAAAGACATCTTGAATGCTCGCATTAAGAAGCGCGAACCCTTTAGGCCTTTCGCTCCGTCCATTCTGGAGGACCGAATCGGCGAATATTTCGAGCAGACGCATCCTTCTCCCACGATGCTGATGGTCTATCAGGTGAAAGCGGAGAAGCGCCACCTGATCCCTGCAGTTACTCACGTGGATGGTTCCGGACGGTTGCAAACCGTCTCGCGCAGAAACAACCACTTGTATTACCAGCTGATTTCTGACTTTGAAAAATTAACCGGCGTACCGATTGTGTTGAATACGTCTTTCAACGAGGACGAGCCGATCGTCTGTGATCCGCAGCAGGCGATCGATTGCTTTAAACGCACGCGGATGGATGTGCTTTTTCTTGGCAATTATTTGGTGGAGCGAAACTGACAGCCGGTCGACCTTAGTAACGGCAATGAGAGTACTGATTCTTAACCAGGTGTTCTATCCGGATGTCGTTTCGACGGCGCAGCACGCTGCCGACTTGGCCGTTGCTCTAACCGAGGCCGGACATGAAGTAACTGTAATTTGCAGCCGTCGTGCTTACGATGAGCCATCTTCGGTTTTTCCCCATTCCGAAACCTGGAAGGGGATCAGAATCGTGCGCGTACGCTCTACTGGGCTGGGCAAGGGCGCAAGATGGCGCAGGGTCATCGATTTTGGGAGTTTCATTGCCACTTGCACGTTCCGCCTCTTGTTCTCGCCTCGGGTTGACGTCATCATCACGCTGACTTCTCCCCCCTTATTTCGTTGGTTGGAGCGCTGGCCCTACCTCTCAAGGCGAAGCATTTGGTCTTTTGGTCCATGGACCTAAATCCCGATGAAGCGGTTGCCGCCGGATGGCTGCACAAGGATTCCTTCGTTGCCCGTCTCCTCTCGCGTCTTTCGTTGCACAGCTTGCGGAAGGCAGATCGAATCATCGCGCTGGATCGGTTCATGAAACAGCGGATTCAAGCGAAAGGTGTCGACGAGTCGAAAATTACGGTGATCCCACCCTGGTCGCATGACGAGTACGTACGATTTAATCCTGCCGGGCGAGAGGAATTTCGGGAATGCCACGGCTTGACCGGAAAGTTTGTGGTGATGTATTCGGGCAATCACAGCCCTTGCCACCCCCTCGACACATTGTTGCAAGCAGCCGAGCGGCTCACGAATCGAAATGAAATTATCTTTTGTCTGGTTGGCGGAGGTAGTGAGTTCCGAAGGGTGCGTGAAGAGCTAGATCAGCGCGGAGTAAACAATATTTTGTGCATCCCATATCAGCCAATTGAGAAATTGTCAGCATCTCTGTCGGCAGCGGATTTGCACATCGTGCTGATGGGAGCTCCTTTTGTTGGCATCGTACATCCCTGCAAGATCTACAACATATTGGCAGTGGGCAGGCGGTTTCTTTACGTGGGTCCGCGGGAGAGTCACATCGGCGATATTCTTGCCAAGGCACCCGCGCTGGGGTATGCGCACCAGCATGGAGACGTGAATGGAATCGTGGCCCGCATAACCACTGCAGCGTGCGCGCAGGGCGCGGCCATCGCGTCGGGAACACTCGCGGGGCAGTTTTCCAACAAGAGGCTTGTGCCTCAGATGGTGGGGGCCATCGAGGACCTGATGGGCGACCTTCAGAGCGGGAAACGGCCGCAGACAGACGAACAACTGCCAATGGAGGAGAACGAAGGCGCTACTCGACTGCTAGGGTGAAGGTTCGGTTGCGTCCCCGCAGAGCCTCGAATCGACAAAAAGGCCCGACAGACGGGGCCTCTTCTTATGTAGAAGCCTTTTCCACTTTCTGACGGTCGGACAAACAGGCCTGCAGCCTCTCCGCAAGAGACCCAACGTTTTCCTCTTGGAACATGGACATATGGCCGCCGGTGACCCGATGGACTTCCCAACCACCGGAGACCAGGTCCCTCCAGGCGTCATTCGGAGGCTCCGAGTCATCAGACAGGAAAAACACCACGTCGCCGGCATAACGCCGAGGCGTACCAAAATACGAGCCAGGGTCTTCGATGATGTCCGGATCATTGAGCAGTCGGTTCCGATTAAGATCCAAGCCTATGGACTGCTGGATTCGCCAGCGAAGGAGTTTCAGCCTGCGGGCAATTGCAGTGGAGCGACGGTAAACGAAACCTGGCAGTCCAGGGATCCCGCCCTGCCGCAACTCTGCCAAGAGAGATTGCATTTGCGTTTTTCCGGATGACGCTCGCGCTTTGCCCGGGGGTGCTGAGGCTGGCTGACTAGTCGGAGCGGGTACGTCAAGCAGAGCGAGCAAGGCCACTCGTTGCCCCGCCAGGACAAGTTGCCGTGCCATCTCATAGGCAACTAAGCCTAAAGCACAGAATCCCGCCAAATAGTAGGGTCCGGCAGGTTGGACTTCGCGCAGGTACCGAACGAGCTCTGTGGCTCCTTCTTCGATACTGTATGGAATCTGGAAGCGGCTGACCTCAGTAGCGGGTACACGGAGTCCCAGCACCGGCTGGTCGGCACCCAAGCGAGTGGCCACGAGCAAGAAGATAGGGCCGCCGTCTACCCAATACAGGGGAGGCCTGGAACCCTGCGGCTGAAGCGGGACCACGGCGGGGTGGTCGCGGCGCTGCCTCCCCCTGACCAACAAGGGAGCCAGTTGCCGGATCGTGGGCGATTGAAAAATATCCGATAAGGAGAGCCTCTTCCCGAATTGCTGCTCTAGACGCAAAAGAAGTTTAGCGACCACCAGTGAGTTTCCGCCCAGGTCGAAAAAGCTTGCGGTTACGCCAATCTCTGGTTTCTTAAGAACGTCGCTCCAAATTTCCACCAGCTTCGATTCCAGAGCGTCTTTGGGCGAAACGACTTGTGTCGCCTCAACGTCAAAGGTCACTGTCGGTAGAGCATGACGATTCACCTTGCCATTGGGCATCAGAGGCAAGCTGTCGAGGGTCGCAAACTTCGACGGCACCATCGCCTCGGGCAATTTCCGGGATAGGAATCGGCGCAGTTCCTCTATCTCAAACTTGAACCCTTTTCTGGGGACGACGTAGGCTGCGAGCACAGGTTCCGTCCCATTTGGTTGGGAAACTGCAACTGCTGCATTACGCACGCCGTCATATTCGCAAATGACTGACTCGACTTCCTCCAGTTCGATGCGGAATCCGCGAATCTTGACCTGGTGGTCGAAACGACCGAGCAGTTCAAGATTTCCGTCGGGCAAGTAGCGAGCAACATCCCCGGTTTTGTACAGCCTGGCACCAGGCATCTCGCTGAACGGGTCTGGCACAAAGCTCTTTTCGGTTTCTGCCGCTCGATTCAGGTATCCGCGCACCACACCGGGACCCCCGATGTAAAGCTCACCAGCAACGCCAACCGGCATCAGGTTCAGATTGGGATCCAACACAAAAACGCGCGCGTTGGGAATCGGCTTTCCGATGGGAACAAGGTTGTTAGGCTTTCCCGTCGAACACCTATGGACAGTGCTCCATACAGCTGCTTCGGTAGGTCCATATTCGTTGTACAGAGTAGCTTGCGGAACCAGTTTGTAATGGCGGTCAATGAGTTCTGGCGAGCAAGACTCCCCGCCCACAATCGCCTCTTTCAGGGTGGCCAATTCTCCGGGTTTGGCTTGTTCCAGTATCAGGCCATACAAAGTCGGCACACACAGCAAACGGGTGATTTCGTGCGCTTGGATCAAATGCGAAAGTTGTGTCAGATTCGATTTGAGAGGTCCAGGAGTCAACACCAGCGTTCCGCCTTGGCATAGCGTACCGAGAATACCGGCTAGGGAACTGTCAAATGAGAATGATGAGAGCAGCAGGAACCTCGCCGTGTCCGGTCCGTAGTAGAGCGTGCGTGCGTGCGTGGAGTGAAGCAGGTTGCGATGCTCGATCTGAACCCCTTTGGGTTTTCCCGTCGAACCCGAGGTATAGATCACGTAGGCAAGGTTCCCGGGGGTGCAATCGGACGGCACAGGCTCAGGGTTTGGTTGTTCGACCTGCTTCCATTCGGAGTCGAGACACAAGACCGCTACATCTGAACTTTGCAGTTGGGAGCGCAAGTGCTGTTGTGCCAGGAGCAGCTCAAGTTGTGTGTCTTTGATTGCGTAGGACAACCTCTCAGTGGGATAGCTGGGGTCCAAGGGAACGCATGCACCGCCTGCCTTTAAGACTCCCAAGGTGCCCACGATCATCTCAGTCGAGGGTTCTAGATAAAGTCCAACCGGCTTCTCTGGGCGGATTCCGCACCGCCGGAGATGTGCTGCCAACTGGTCGGTCCTGAAGTCGAGTTCACGGTAGGTCATCCGATCCGAGCCAACTACCAAGGCCACAGCTTCGGGCGTTCGCTCTGCTTGGTGCGCAAAAAGCTGGTGTAGAACTTGGTCCGCAGGACAGTCCCTCGCTGTATCATTCCAGTTGACACGGATCTCCTGCTCCTCCGGTGGAGTCAGCAGGCCAAGTTTTGAAATACGCCAGTCGGGATTGGCGGCGATGCTCTCCAGCAAAGTCGCAAGATGACCTTTCATCCGGACAATTGTTTGACGCTCGAACAGGTCCGTACTGTATCGGAATCGCCCCAGAATGCCGTCAGGTCGGTCATCGAGTTCGAGGCTGAGATCAAACCTGGAGGTTTTAGTATCCACCCCCGGCTGTGTAAGGTAAACCTTCCAACTCTCCGCCACCTCGAGAGGCGGGGGTTCCAATGTGAATAAGACCTGAAACAGCGGATGGGAGCTCAGGGTCTGATTCCCACGAACTTCGCGTGCCACCTGAGTGAAGGGCACGTCATCATTGGACAGCGCCTCGAGCGTGACATTGCGAGTTCGCCGCAACACTTCCCGAAACGTGGGATCGCCTGCAAGGTCAATCCGTAGTACCACTGGATTGATGAAACAACCCAGAAGCTGTTCGAGTTCCACTCGTTTCCGCCCGGAACTGACCGTACCAATGGTCAGGTCTGAGGATGAAGAGTAGCGCTGCAGCAACACAGCGAAACCAGCTAAGAGAGCCATAAACAGACTTGCCCCCTCGCCCTGACTTAGCCGCTTCAACGAATCTCTGAGCTTGCGCTCAAACGTGATTGGCTCCATGGCCCCGCGAGAACTCGATATTGGCGGTCGTGCCCGGTCTGTAGGCAATTGCAGGACTGGTAAATCGCCTGCCAGCTGTTTCCGCCAGTACTCCAGCTGAGATGACGAGCGACAATCTCGGGTGAGCCAATCTCGCTGCCAGATCGCAAAATCGGAGTACCGGACGGGCGGCTCACGCATGGTCGGCATTTCCCCAGCAGAAAATGCAGAGTAGAGCGTAGCCAGCTCAGGCAGGAATACCCGCGAGATGGAATATCCGTCGAAGATGATGTGGTGGAGAGTGAGAAACAATCGATGTTCGGTCTCAGTGAGGTGCACCACAAAGCCGCGAAACAATGTATCGCGGGACAAGTCAAAAGGGCGCACGGCAGCGTCCGCAGCCAGTCGTAACGCTTCCGCTTCCCGATGCGAAAAAGGGACGCCACTCAAATCAACCACTTGAAATTGCGCGGGCGCCGCGGGTCGGATGACTTGAACCGGTTCTCCGTCGACAAATGCAAAAGAGCTACTCCAGGCTGGATGTCGCCGGACGATTTCAGTGAAACTGCGCTCCAGAGCGCCCACGTCCAGAGTCCCATGGCGACGGATCGTGACGGCTTCGTTGTAAATGGGGACGTGTGGGACCAATTGGGCATGCAGCCAGATCTGCTCCTGCCCAGAGGAGAGCGGTATCGCCTTATCACTAGACGAGCGCGGAATACTACAGGAGGACGTCGGTTCATCAGCCTGCAGGTCTGCGGACACGTTCTGTTGTGCAACGTCCCCCATATCGCAAGTCACATTCGGCAGACTCGCCTGGCGGGTCACTTCTACATGCCGTCGAGCGATCCGTGGCGCAAATACAGCGGCTAATCGCCCAATCTGCTGAGGCATTATACGCTGGAGCGCCTCGAAACGTGTCGCCGCAGTATGAACCACCTTAAGGTCTTAACATAGGTTCTACCCTTGAACGATCTCGTGCTCTCAGGAAGATATGTCATGACGGAGATATCACTTGAGAGACGCTCAAAATGACGAAGCAGTGGCCTCACCTCTGACCGGCCGACCCTGCGATTTTCCCGAGGATGCCTGATCGGGTGGACACGCCCATCTTGACCATGACCAGCCGCAAAAAGGCTTTCACGGTGTTGGGACTGATTGCCATTCGATCCGCGATTTCTTTGCTGGTTAGACCCTCAAAAAGCAACTTTACCGTCTCCTGCTCGCGCGGCGTCAAACCGAAACGCGTACAAATCTCGGCCAACTTCACGGTTCCATTCGTGCTCCTTTTCAGCAGGAGCACGAGCGCGAGCTGATTTGGGACGCGGGCATTGCCTTCAAGGTTCAATGGAAAGGAATGGCATTGGTATATTCTTCTTGCGGATTTGAATTGCTCGACGAAGTCGAGCGGAGCGGACGACCCGCGATCCACCAAGACCCCGCGGATTCGCTTTGTGAGCCAACTCTCCAGGTTGGGAATTTTCTCCGGGAGAGCTGGAAAAGTGAGTATATGGATTGCTTCGAGATTCGAAGCAACCAGATTCAAAGAGCGATCTACCACCACGAGGCCGGGCCGGCCAACGGTGGAGAGATCATCTCTTCCGAAGTCCGCATCGTCACGCGCGAGGTTGGACGCCATTGTACCTGGCCTCTCTTTTACGGTTTGAGTTCTGCCGCACTTGCCCCGGGGAAATACAGCTCCACACTAGCCTTAGACAATGGATATGGAAGTAAGAACGAAACAATACCAGCTAGGTCCGCTAGAGGGGACGAGCCTGAGTCCCTAACTCGGGGAGTGAGCGAGACCATGACCTGAATTCAGCAGAAGATTTTGAGCTACCTCGAAACGCTTGTCAAGGGCCCTGCAGCGTTAATCCAGCCTTCCAGAGACTTAGCCTATTTGTATTAGTCACTCTGGCTAGCCCATGCTAGCTAGATCGATTCGGTCGGGTCTGTCACCACCGCATCGTCGAAAAACAGGCGGTGGATGGTTACCAGGTATAGAATGGTGCCGCTTCAAAATCCAGTAATCAGTTCGAAGAAGGGTATTGCAGATGAATAGGCGTATGCGAGCGCAGGTTTCCCTAGGTCGAATTTTGCTGACCGTTATGATCACTCTGGTGCTGTCGACCGCGGCGTTGGCCGGTGTGACTGAACAAGCGATTCATGCCTTCACGGGTGGTACTACCGACGGCAGTAATCCGCTCTCCGCCCTGATCGCGGACAAAGCGGGCAATCTCTATGGCACCACACAAACTGGCGGGGGATATCCGAACTGCAGCCCGTTTGGTCAGTCTTGCGGTGTGGTTTTCCAACTTGTCCCCAAGACTGGCGGCGGCTGGAATGAGAACGTGCTCTACACGTTCACCGGACAAGCTGGCGGAGGATATTCCTACAGCAGCCTGGTGATGGATGCCAACGGGAATCTCTACGGCACCACTGATCTCGGCGGCTCTCCCACCGGAGGTTGCCCCGGCGGCACTTGCGGTACGGTCTTTGAGTTAAGTCCGCCGCAACGGCAGGGCGGAGCTTGGACGGAAACCGTTCTTTACAGCTTCTGTAGCCAATCTGGCTGCGTGGATGGAGCTTATCCCCAGGATCGCCTGATCCTGGACGCGCAGGGCAATTTGTACGGCACCACGAACGTGGGCGGGTTGCCCGGAGGATGCAACACCAGCGGTTTTGGCGGGTACGGATGTGGAGTGGTCTTCGAACTCGTTCACGGCAATAACAGCTGGAAAGAGAACGTGCTCTACACCTTCACCGGGAACTCGGATGGCGGCTTTCCGTACGCTGGTGTCATTTTCGACAAAGCCGGCAATATATACGGCACGACGAACGGCGAGGGCTTTTACGGAGCGGGTACGGTCTACGAACTGAAGAAGGGAACGAACGGGTGGACGGAAAACACACTCTATTCCTTCACGGGTGGCCCCGATGGCGGCAACTCGGTTGCTCCTTTGACCTTGGACTCGGCAGGCAATCTGTACGGCACCGCAGAGGCTGGAGGCGCCAGTTTTTTTGGCACCGTTTTCGAGCTCAAGAAGGGCAATGGTACCTGGACGGAGCAGACACTTTATACCTTCACGGGTGGACAGGACGGCGGTTATCCGTCGGCCAGCCTTGTCCTGGAGGGAAAAAGTCTGTACGGAACGGCTTGGGGTGGTGGCAATAACACGAATTGCTTCTACGGATGCGGATCGGTTTTTCGCCTGACTTCTGGCATCAACGGTTGGTCGGAGGACACGCTTTACACGTTCATGGGAGGAGCGGATGGGGGCGAGCCCGCTAATTCCCTGCTGATCGATACCAAGAAAAAAGTAGGGTATGGCACTACCACGATAGGCGGCGACCATGGCGTCTATGGAGTCGTGTACGAGATCACTCCGTAACTCGGTGGATCACAACTGAACCTCGCTTTCGACGGGAGTCCCTTTGTTTGGGACTCCTGTTTTTTGAGCGTTGATCCTGATCGTCCACGAGGCGAGGTACGGACAACGAAGACTAACTTCATTTTGCCCCATCACAGGCGGAGGCTGGACGGAGACGGTGCTGCGCAGCTTCACCGGCTCCCGCTGGCTACCATGCCTTTCATGATACTTTCTTGGCACTCGGCCTCGGGACACGCATAACGGACCAGGTTGTGCTGCCGGTCGAGGCTGGATATAAACATCGGGCGACCGTGTCTCTCGCATCTTGGCTGGTCGTGGGAAACGATAGGAGCCTCTGGTAGTGGTCAGTTTCCTTTTCCACAAGGACGCCGCTATGATTAGGCGGTCGTTCCGTCGCCTTTACAAGCGGCTTCCAAAGAGGAAACGTATGACTCTCTGTCTTGCTGCTATCTGCGAAGCCAATACTGAAACGCCCAAAATAGTTCTTTGTGCGGATTGTGAAAGATCGGCAGATGCCGTTGGCAGTTCCGAAATCGAAGACAAAATAGGCTTCGTGAGGCCGGGATGGGCTGCTCTGCTTGCAGGCACGATTAACCGTTCTGATGATCTCCTGCGAGTTTACTCTAGATACTTTAATCGTTCTGCGATCTCGGTAGACCCGCACAATCTGCTTACCCATTTGCGGAGGCCTGCGGCAATGCAAAGGAAAATCCTCGTAGATGAGTATCTTCTGCACACCCTTTCGTTTGATTATAACTACCTGAAACGCAATGCTAAGAACCTTCCAGAGAACGTTGTGCTGCAACAAATAGAAAGCATATCCCGAATCAAATTGGATGCTTCCTTGATAATCGCTGGCTTCCTCAAAGAGCCTTGTTACGACACCGGAACCAGTGAGATCAAGGGTTTCTTGGGCGTGGTTGACGAGGTTGCCGATCAGCACGGAGTTCGTGACCAAGTTGTGCTAGAAGACGAATTTGCCGCGATTGGGAGTGCTAGCGCAACCGCGCTTTCCACGCTGTATCGCAGAGAACAGAGCAGTACGGATTCGATGATGCGAACAGTGTATGTTTTGTATGAAGCTAATCGGCTAAGCGAAAACATACCTGGAGTTGGCAAGACACGCATCAACATCAACATTCTCGATGTTGACGGCAAACTGACGGTCACGAGTGACGCGGGATACGACAAACTCAATGAACTATATGACCACTTCGGCCCTAAACCCATGAATGATCTAAAGAAGGATTGGTTTGCTCTTGATGCTGCGTTCTTTGAGGAACCTAAGAAACCAAAGCCTTCCGAAGCAGGTCAGTCTCAATCGTAGAAGCTTTAACTATCGGTTTTGGCAGTAACGCGCACAGTTCCTCGATATTCCAAACGTGGTCGCTTAGTCCCGCCTCTTGCGCTGGAGTTACGCGCAAAGTCTGATGCACTCGGCAGAAGTTGTAGAACATGTAGTGCAGCGCAACCATGTGACGATGATTGTCAGCCTTCTTGCTGAATCCGTTTGTCAGGCGAGTGAAGCGGCGCATCTGCATTCTCATCGTTAAGTTCTGACGCTCAACAAACGACGTGCTCACATGCTTCGGATTGGGGTTTCCGCTCACGGTTTTCATGTCACAGCCTATGCACGTTGCTGGAGAATATCGCGTGTCGTGTTCGGCGGGAGCACCATAGACTTTCTGAAGCATCGCGTAATCAATGTCAGCCCCAAAAGCATCTTCGACCGCATCAAGGTACATGCGGTTTCCATCTGTGGTGATCTGTACTCGATTCTTGATACGGCTAGCACAGTCCAGCATGAACTCTTTTGCCCATCCACCGTCGCGTCCGCCGACTAGATAGGAGACTACGAGTTTCGTATCCGCATCAATTCCAACCCAAGTCCAAATGTCTCCCCAACCTTCCAGTTTCTTTTCGGCCCGGACATTCTTTGCCTTTGCGCCAACGAAGCACCAAATCTCATCGGCCTGTAGCCGACGCACGCGAAGATTGCGAACGTAATGATTGTGGTACGCGACGCACGCGCATCCGATGTCGGCCAAGAGCTTGGCAACGGTGTTCTTGGCAACTCCGGTCATCCGAACGGTGGCGCGAATCGAACAGCCTTCAATTAAGCATCCAATCACTCTGGCGCGGGTTTCTGTGTCTAAGCAATTCATACTGACTCTTATACTAGAGCCGCTTTAGCATGTCAATAATAATTACATGGACGATAGTGGTGTGTTTTGTTAGGCTTTTGCCGGTTTCGTTTCGGGAATTGGGGATTATCTTCCCAATAAGGAAGAAAGGCTCTACAGTGTCGCGGATGCATAAAATTATTAACCAGCCCGGTTCTGGCGCATCAAATCAGATGTACACTAAAAACAGTGTCAGAGGTTCAGCTACCCAGGTGATGTGTCCCGACCAATGTCGGTGAGTACAATGAAAGCCTCTCCCATCGAGGTCTTGACATGCAAGTGGCACAACGATCCGCCCCCGATAAGACAAGTACATGGCGTCCTTCTGTTAACGGAAGGGAGCAGTCCCATGACGCACGGAATATAACAGTAGTCGCGATGCGTCGCGGCTGGCCGCTTATAGCTATTTGTGGTGGTGCCATGGCTAGTACTGCATGGTTGCCGTCGGACAATCCGAGTTTGGGTTTTCTCGTATTGGGTGCCGAAGTTGTATTGGGCATTTACGCTGTTGCTCGTCTAGTTTCCCCCGGGAAGTAAAAAATCTCAAACGAGGCAGTTAGGCTCATGAACGTAGGGCTGGTGTGCCTGTTTGTTGCCGACCCGCAGGGGGTCGTTTCACCCCTACTCCATCCAATCAAATGGTTAATGACACTAGCTGGCACTATTATCGCCACGGCTGGTGGTGTTGCGATGGACAATATGATCAAGCGAATGAGGAATACACGCGGACACAACTTGGCCCAAGTCATCAACGAGATGCTGGCTGAGCATCAAATCGCCTACCCGACATATTTTGTCGCGCTGTTAATTGCGGCTGAATTCAAGCCCGACAAATTCTGGGCAAGGGACATTATCGGGATATTGGTGTTTGTGGCCTTCCTGTTCTATGCAATTGGAGTGTATCTGACCACGCTTCACGAGACAAAGTTAGCTCATGATCACACTTGCACTGGACACGATTGTCCTAAGAGCATCAAGGTGTGGACTGGCATAAAGATGTACGCGCCGACGATGCTACTGGCTGGGTCAATGATGTGGGCTGGGATATATTTCGCCTTCGCCACGATTTAAGACTTCTTCCACCTTGCTCTAGCGGCCTTCGCTGCGACCTTTGACCGGGCTGCCTTCGTCATGGTCTTTAGCCGCCGCTTTCCCCCGATCTGCCCACCCTTGCGGCCTATGGCTGCCATGTATGCAGAAAGGTCTGAGGTTGGGGTCGATGGGCCTTGTGGTGGTTCTGGTGTGTCACTGGTCGAGTGGTCTACAATCCACTTGGCAAGCTGGTTGGGGTCGCGTGGCCGCTTTCCCTTGCCGATGGTCATGCGAACTATGATGCCACAGGCCGGATGCTAAAGCGAGAGCTGTGGATATTCAAACTGACCCACTACCGAGCCTCTCCTTTCTTGGGCGTGACGTATCCGAGACGTTCGCTAAAGCAGCGACCACAAAACTTCTCAGTGCATCGGAAAAACTCAATTGAGTCATCGGCGTTGAAGGGAGCAACCGACACCTCCATGGTCCGGTGGTGCTTGTCACACAGGGGGAGGAGGTCAGTTCGCATTCCTTTGCGAGTCTAGCACCTCGATTTCCCGTGGAAAATCGGATGACACCCGGGCCCAAACTCCAGTGGGGGTGACTTCCCCTTTCGTGGCATTGGATAAAACTTAACCGGCGGGGGCCTTTAGGACCTTGAAATTAGTTATGAATTCTTCTTCGGTCACTGTCAAGTTGTCGAGCACAAAGAATTCTTTTGCGCAGTGTCCACAGATAAACCGACCGGTATAGACCCGACTGAACTCGGGGGCAAAAGGATACGTCGTCTGCTGTCCGCAATGGGGGCAAGTCAGCATGATCCCCTCCAATCACTATCTGGACGACGGCGCGTATTCTAAGGTGCCTGTTGTAATATACGCACACCCAGTGGTCAAGCAAGCCATTGCTTGTTGCCCAGTCCACCATTCTGATGGCATCCGCTACGACCAACCGCGATCCGGCGATGCTGCTGGATTTCGAGAAGTCTTCCCAAGTGCCAGTCATCTTGTGTTCGAGCGTTCGTGGCGAAGCCGATAAAGAAGGCACCCGCGCGGGTGGGCGCGAAGCAGGTGCCCGGTAGATTGACACTTGTCCGGAGAACAGGTCGAGAGCCATCAAGGTATTCGGTAAATCGCCGCTTGGCTGGCCATTGGGATGATCGCGCCCAAGCTCAAGGCCTCCTTCACCTTGCTGCTGGGAACGTATAAGATGTCGTCGGGCAGGACAGCCACATCAGGTTGTTTTCCTCTCAGCATTTTCCCCAAGGGCACAGGTATTCCTTGCAGCCCATTCGCACTCCTGCGCATCATTATGGTCTTGCCCTCCGAAGCCACGCGGCTCGGCCCTCCGGCGGCAGCCATGACCTGCAAAACCGTGAAGCCACCGCGGGAATTGGAGATGTATCCACCCGGGCGGTACACCTCTCCCAGAACATACACAATTCCAGCTTTGGACACGATGACGGTGTCGCCAGGCTGAAGCTCTATGTTTCTCTGCGCCATAGCCACCGGATCCTGTGAAAGCTCGATGGTAGTGACATCTGCAGCTCCCCGATGGGAGATAGTAAGTGAGTTTCCCGCTTTCTCGGTAAGACCTCCTGCGGTCTGCAGAATGTCCAATAGCCGGTGTGGTCCGAGAGCGGAATAGACGCCAGGCTTGTTGACTTCCCCGGACACAGAGATCTCACCGTTGGTGTATTCCTTCACGAACACAGAAACTTGCGGATGATTGAGAACACGGTCCTGTTGTAGCTTTCCCGCAATTGCCTGCCCCGCCTCTGCGCTGGACATGCCGGCAACGTGAACGCTGCCCAGAAGAGGGATGACGATATTTCCATCGGAATCTACACGGCCATGGGCGGAAAGGTCGGAGGCAGCAAAAATCGTGATCTCGAGTTCGTCCCCTGGTCCGATGCGAAAGTTCTGTTTCCCACTGTCGACGACCGGGGACGACCCAGTAGGTCCGCTTTGCGCCCAGCACAACAGGGTCGCCGCGTAAAGAATGAGCGGCAAGCGAAGAGAGAACGAGTTCCGCAAGAATCTCATCACCAAAGCGATTCTAAGCCGCCGACATGTTCTGAACAAATGATGTTCTGGGAAATGCAAACTATTGCACATGTGCCACCCATTCGGGTTAGTTCTGGGGGCGGCAAAACAAAACTGTTGCAACTGTGAGTTTTGTTAGATATTGTTTCTGCCAACAAAAATGCCTGTTTGGAGCGTTGTGCGGTTGAGGCAGCGGCGCTTTGGACATTGAGAGGTGACCGAGCCTCAAGTGCAGAGTCGGTGCTGTTTCTTTCCCCCGAGAAATAGCGCCTCACCGGGTCAGGGTTTGCTGGCCTCTCTGCCTGTGCGCAGGTCACCGTCAAAACACATACTAGGGGCCAATATGCGCCTGGTTGGAGCCACTGAGGGAGTGGTGCGGTTGGCGTGATTGGAGAGTTTCTCAGCAACTGTTAAACAAAAGATTCCCGAGCAGAAGACTGGTCAAAAGTGAACAGAAAACGATTGCCGATGAGAGGATTCTTGTATGTCGTTGCCGGCTAAATTTTTCACTTCGCTTTGATCAAACGGTAAACGTTGTGTCTGCTTAGCTACTTTTGCCAATTGTGCTGTTCTTGAGGGGGAACAGGAGTGCTGGTTTTATATTTGGCGGTTTTTGCGGTTGCGTTAGCGTGTTCGGTTATCCTTACCCGCTTCGTGAGGGACTGGGCGATCGCGCTGGGCTGGATCAGCACGCCGGACTCGGAGCGGCACCTGCATGTCACGCCCCTGCCTCGGCTCGGCGGAGTGGCGCTGTCTCTCTCGTTTTTTTTAGGCTTGCTATTTCATTGTCTGGTCGAGCGTTTTTACTACCACATGAGCTTCGGTTTCTTTCTGAAACCAGCCCTGCCGATTTTCCTTGGCGGTTTCCTAATCTTGCTCCTCGGTATTTGGGACGACATTCGCGGACTCGGGCCGTACAAGAAAATAATGGTTCAATCCCTTGCAGGATTGATACTTTTCGCTGGGGGCCTCCGTTTTTTTCATTTCGCGGCGTTGTTTGGAAACCGTGACCTGCCATGGTTTGTCGATCTTCCCCTGACGCTTTTCTGGGTTCTGGCGATCACTAACGCATTCAACCTGATCGACGGCATCGACGGTCTGGCCGCGGGGTCGGCGTTGTTTTCCACTGTCGCCGTCTTTGTCGTGGCGCTGGTGAATCATGGATCCATGGCCTCATTTCTGGCGATTTCGCTCTCGGGCGCGATTCTGGGTTTCCTTCGCTACAACTTCAATCCAGCGACCATCTTTCTGGGCGACTCCGGGAGTCTTTTTATTGGTTTCATGTTGAGCGCGCTGGCACTGCAAAGCAGGGTAAAGGCTCCTACCATGGTGGCGGTTGCCATCCCGATAGTTTCTTTTGGCCTGCCGATTCTGGAAACAATTCTTTCTGTTCTACGGCGCAGTATTGCGGGGCGACCGGTATTCTCAGCCGATCAAGAACATATTCATCACAAACTGCTTGCTCGTGGATTTTCCCAGCGTCAGGTTGTAGTCATGCTGTACGCAGTTTCCGCGATTTTCGGACTGTTCAGCCTCTTTCTTTTGTGGCCAAGCGGTGGCACGATCGGGTTGGTTTTTGTGGTTCTGGGCAGCGGAATCTGGTTTGGTGTTCAACACCTCGGCTACCTGGAATTTGGGGAACTCCGTCGTGTAGCCCAGCGCACCGTCGACCAGCCCCGCGTGTTTGTCAATAATCTCGCAATACGTCGGGCGATTGAGGAGTTGCAACGAGTAGACGACTATGATCGCCTCTACAACGTGCTGCTTTCCACATTCAGCGAAAACGATTTTGACGGTTTTGAACTGCGCTTATATTCCTCGTCAGGACAATTTCCGGAAATGAAGTCGGTCGATACGGAGCTGAAGCCTGATGGCGGCTCGTATCTTCAATGGCGAAAGCCCGGGAGCGTTCTCCGGGAAAGTGGCAACGGCTGGTGCGTCAGTTTGGATCTTGTCGTGAGCGGCTGCGACCATGGCTCGTTGCTTATCTATCGACATTACAACTCACGAGCATTGCAACTGGATGTGAACGTGCTGACCGCTGAGTTCCCCAATGCGCTAGCAGAGGCGTTAGGCCGCGCACGGGTGAAGTCCGGGCGATCCCATGCAAGCCCCATTGCGAACGAAATGGATGCGCTCGAAGCACCGTTTGCGGAGGCTAGTTGATCGATGTACTGGAGCTAGGCGACATCTCGGCCGTTAGTCGGGCTAGTCGCGGGTGCGTTCTCTTCTTCGGACGAAGTCGCTTGGATTTCTCTTATTTTGTGCAATTGGTCTGAAAACACTGTGAGCACCAGCAGAGCGCCTACAGCGGCGCCTGCTAGGAAAATCCCGAGCGCAATGATTGTTGGCACTGGGTCTCTATTTAGAGCATATCCGTTGAAAAAGATTATGCGAAGTGTTTCTGTTACGAAATCCGGAAAAAGGGAGACCGCGGTCAAATCTGATCTGGTTGTGGTCACCGGGGCCGGAGGATTCCTAGGGGGGAGTCTGGTTGCCGAGCTTCGCAAACAAGGCCGCCACCGAATTCGGGCGGTGGACATCAAGCCTTTGGATGACTGGTATCAGCGCTTCGGGGAAGTTGAGAACCTTTCTTTGGATTTGAACGTCAAGGAGAACTGCGAAACAGCGGCCAACGGCGCATACGAGATTTACAATTTCGCGGCAAACATGGGCGGCATGGGCTTCATTGAGCACAATAAGGCTCTCTGTATGCTCTCCGTATTGATTAATACGCATCTGTTACAGGCGGCCCTGAAGTTCGATGTGCCGAATTATTTTTTTTCTTCCTCTGCTTGCGTCTATAACGCTGGCAAACAACAAAGCTTTGTGGCGCCTTCGCTCAGGGAGGAGGATGCCTACCCCGCCGAGGCAGAAGACGGTTACGGTTGGGAAAAGCTTTTTTCCGAGCGCATGTGCAGACACTTCCGGGAAGACTTCAATGTCTATACGCGGGTCGCACGCTTTCACAACGTGTACGGGCCGTGGGGCACCTGGTTTGGTGGACGCGAAAAAGCCCCAGCGGCGATTTGCCGCAAGGTCATTGAAGCGAAGTTAAGCGGCCAACAGGAAATTGAAATCTGGGGAACCGGGGACCAAACGCGCAGTTTCATGTATGTCGATGACTGCATTCGGGGAGTCCAGTTGATCATGAATTCTGAAATCCTCGAACCGATCAATCTCGGATCCGCGGAGGCGGTGAGCATCAATCAACTTGTGGATATGGTCGAGGACATTGCCGGTGTCAAGTTACGCCGCAAATACGACTTGAATGCGCCCACGGGGGTTAACGGCCGAAATAGTGACAACACTTTGATCAAGAAGCTCCTCAACTGGGAACCCAGCATTCCGTTACGAACGGGCATGGAAAAAACCTATGCCTGGATCTACGACCAGTACTTAGTGCGGGAAGAAAGGAAAGTTGGGATTCCTCAGGGGGTGGGCGTTGAATCGATCGCTATCGAGCCAATATCAGCGCAAACAAGGGCGCGACATGTTCGACCTGGCCACCGCGCTGAAGAATCCAACAGTCAAACCCAAGCGCATCGCCGCGGCGTTCTCTGAATATATGAGGAAGGACGGACTGCGGGTGACGCGCGCTCAGTTCGAGAAGAACATCGCGGTCAAGCTGGACGATCCGGCGTTCGCCGCCGACATTTGCCCGCTGCTCGCAGCGGGGTTCATTTGGGACATCAAGACGGCGGCTCCCGTCGTTTCATCCCGCCTTATAAAACGTCTGCCGGGTGACCCGTGGAAAGGCGAGGGGGATAGAGTGAGCATCATGTTCAGGATGTTGATCGACACATGCATATGGCTTGACCTTGCAAAGGACCGCAGACAGGGGCCTGTCCTCGGCGTCATCGAAGAAATGGTCAGGGAGAAATCTCGAATTTGGGCGATTGCGCCGCTCGCAGCAAGTTGCATATCTACACGGCTCTCACCGTAGCCTTTGACTTTGAGCGTCACGGTGCCGGTATCCGAAGTCGAGCCTGCCATCCAGGTGTTGACCGTGCCCGTTAATGTCACATCCGAAACCGTGTTGTTTCCCGCCATCGCCGCAACGGACTCCGCCGTGTATTGCTGGGCGGCTGCTGTCCAAACGCACACGCTGACAGAATCAAAATGGAAACACCGAGCGTTCCAAGAGGCTTCATGGTGTGTTTTCCTTTAGTCATTTCTAAAACTCTTGTTGTGATCGCAGTGTTGAAACGTTGGCAACTTGATTGGGGGCGAGGTCAGACGAATGGAGGTGGTCGATTTCTTGCGAGGCGACCGACAGGAGCGAGGGACAACCCAAGCGCAAAGCGAGCCATCGGCTCCTCCTTGGGACGGCTCAGTTTTCTCCTCGAAAAACTGGTGGCTCGGAAGATAAGGACTGGCGGGCCGCGTGTCAAGTGCAAAATCCGATACCAAGAAAAGTGAGACGCCGAGCGGTGCTCACGGCGGTGCCCACAGAAAAGGAGACGCGGAAGCTGCGGGCTGAGGCACTCGCCTAGTAGCCCTTGACGATACTTTCTTGGCATTCTGCCTCGGGACACGCATACCGGAGGACATTCCGGTGCCGGTCGAGGCTGGAGATGAACATCGGACGACCGTGTCTCTCACACCTTGGCTGGTCGTGGGAAAAGACAGGAGCGTCTCCCTTCTTCGGCGTGACGTATCCGAGCCGTTCGCTGAAGCAGCGACCACAGAACTTCTCGGTGCACCGGAAAAACTCAATTGAGTAGTCGGCGTTGAATGGTGCAACCGACGCCTCCATTGTCCGGTGGTGCTTGTCGCACAAAGGAAGCAGGTCAGTTCGCATGCGATTTCCGAGTCTAGCACCCTGCGACAGCGATGGAATCCAACACAATATAGTGCGCGACGATCTCAGTGGCCGCAAGGCCAGAGCGTTGGAAAGAACAGTTGTAGTCTTAGGGAGATCGCGGCATGGCGGTAGATGTCCACATGAAAACAACGATGCGGTAAACGCGGAGATGGATCTGAATCTGGATTTGCTAAAGAATGAACTACGCGAGGCACTACCGGCGTGAGCTGTAGGGTGCGGCGCTGCTACCGGTTCAAACTTTCGATCTTGGGACCAATCATTCGCAGTTGTTGGAGGGCAGACTCTGCTACGCGAGCTTCATGCTGAGCATCTTCTCGTTCCAATACTCGGAGGCTAACAAGCGCGTCAGTCAGTGCCTGTCGCTCCTGGTTATGCAGGCTAGGTAGCCCACACAATGTTTCGATGCGAGCGGCGATTTCCTTACGAGCATCCCAGATTCGGCCCGCCATCTTTGCGTGCTCCAATTCCAAGAGTGCGGAGCGGTATAGTTCAACCCATTTTTCTTGTTCGTAGTCACCCATCTTACGGCGGGGCCTCCTTTGCTAGTCCGGTGACGTGCTAACCGTTAAATTCTAAACCTGAGTTTCAAGATTTGTTGCGGAATTTTGTCACGGAGCCGGGGATTTATATGGCACCTTCGTGCTACAACGCTCCCGGTATTGCGTAATCCTGCGGGGGCACGCGAGAATCGTTCAAGTGCCTTCCGTCCAACTTAGAGACCGCATCCGCGACTTGTGCGCCAAGGCCGTTTCCTCGGCTCCCGACGATTTGGAAGGTACACTGGCGGAGCTAAAAGCCGCCCTCCATCAACACACGGAGGCTCTGCGAAAAGAAGCTGCCGACAAACTCAGGCGAAACTAAGCCGCCCCTCGCTTTTCCAATTCCTCGCGGTCAAGAACGCTTCTGCTTCTTTTCTAGTAGCTCGTTGATTTCTCGCACAAGCTCTAGCATTTTATGAGGATCTGAATTTGGATTTGTTAAAGAATGAACTACGCGAGGCACTACCGGCGTGAGTTAGGCTTCTTCAACAGTGAGGTGATTTTAGCGGCCTTGCTATTTAAGTTCCCCGCGAACAAAGGTCTCGAACACATTACAGTTTGGATCATCATAGGCTGGCCCCTTGTTCGTCTCGTAGTACGAGAACAGTGTCGCAGCATGTACCTTGTCTCCAGCAGCGAGATACCCGACGCTGCAAAATAGATATGGCGTGAGCCATTCCGGGGCCGAGACCATCTTTTCATGACAAACGTCCCACATCTCTTTGTACTGCTTAGCATTATTTAGCTCCACCATCTTCTTGAGAGTCTCGAACTCTTTCTTCTCATAGAATCGCTCGATTACGCCTCCGGTGGCGGAGTGCTCGGTACTGAACTTTGTTCCGATGCAGTTATACGTGACTGTCGACGCATTTGGATTGGCTGGGGGATTGACGGTCACATTACCGTTGTTGATGCCCACGGCAGCACTATTGGGCCCGTTTGTGGTCGCATTGATTGTTGCGCCCGGCGATAACTGATTGGCAGGCAATTCGTCCGCCATCGAGGCGAGAACATCGACAATCTGTTTAAAGTCATAACGTCTCAGTGGAATACGATCTAGCGGCTGCCTCCCTACCTGCCGCAATTGCTTGTCAACAGCATCATCACGATCCTCTCGCTCCAAATACTGATCTAGGTTGCTCTTCTTAATATGCATCTGGGCATACTCATCACGGAGTCGCCTAATTTCTCCCATAAAGGAAAGTCTAAAGTTGGCGCTCTCAGCTCTAGCGAATTCGGATTTTGTCTTATCATCCGCGCCGGGCGGGGCGTCTACTCCAGGTAAAGCCCTAAAGCGCAACCACATTCTAATGTTAGAGCACAGAGTGAGCGTCCTCTCTTTTAGGTTACCTACCATTGGCTGGAAGCAGTTGACCGAGGCTTGATTATTTTGTCCGCCAACTTGGGCGATACCGCACGGCTGTGGGTCCACGTTACCGCCGACCGCACCACTCCCTTCACGGTGTTGCTTAATCTCAGCCTTCCCTTTCGGATCTCGCTGCGGGTGTGTTGATTCGGGCGCAATGTTTTCTTTAGGTCTCGTTTCTGGCTGTATTGGTTGAGGCCCCGATTGCTCTGCGGGAACGGAAGACGGCACATTGTCATGGCGGACGGGTATAACCAAAAGAATGAGACCACCGATTACCGTAATCAAAACTCCGAGGGTGACGATCCCTGCGGGCCTCTCCCACCATTCCTTCTTGGCCGAGGCAGACGCATCGTGCAGGAGCGGCGAGTAGAGCGGGCAGTCGGCATAATGCATAGGACTCACCTGCTGCCACGACCATCGCCAGTCATCACTTGGCGCACCGATCTCTCCGAGCCGTTCAGAAGCATATTCGCCGTCAAGCTCATCGGCGTATCTCGCTAGGAACTCAGCAAACAGACCAAACGCCTCATGAGAGACCTCTGGACACAAATGACAGTAGCTGTGCGGCCTTTCTTCTGGACCGCCGATGCTTGTTTCCTGTTCTCTGGTTTTGGGCCAGAGGTGGTGATGCTCCCACTTTTTCTTTAGCTTTTGATCTGTCGCTTTGTCGATAGCGGTCGCCACCCCGGCCACTCCAAGAAGAGAAAGGCTCTGATAGTACCGAGGGCATTTTTCAACCGATGCAAACGGGCAGCGAGGCTCTTTCAACCCTTTGCGTTTTGTGACTTCCTCGTACCACTTCAAGTCGGGGTTGATAGCATGGCTGCCCATCACCTGACTATATTGCGCGGGAAGTAGAAGGTCAAAAATGGACGTTGTATCAACGACGCATTCATCGCGCAAAACAGCTGGGACTCCCGCCTGGAGCAAGTCAGCTTGCTATCATTCAGGCACATTCGCGAGGAGACTATAGCTGTATGTCGGGTGCGGACAGTGCGAGCGACTTGGATGTCGGACAGACAACCGAAAGACTCTCTACTGTGCTAAAAAGCCTTGATGAGTTTGACAAACTCGAAGTCAGGGCAGTGATTAACGCACTGCCATCACCATCGAGGCGCGAGCAGTGTTTTATCGGAACTTATCGTCGCAGCGCAGGGAACATCGTAACGCTTCAAGAACTAAAGAGCGCAAAACATTTCCAGGCAATTGTCATGCTCGCCCGGACGTTGTTTGAGTTGGCCGTGGATATTAGGTTGCTGGGTCGCCTGTCGGATGGCTGCCTCAAGATGCTTGAGTTCGTAGATGCAGAGAAACTGAGATGCGCCCGCAAGGTCCTAACGTTCAAGAAGGCTTATCCCGATTCCAAAATTGACATAAGCCCCTACGCTGCATTCATCAGCAGTAACGAACAAAGAATCGAAGCGACAAGACGGACGCTCTGGCAAAGCTCCGCAACCCCGCAACACTGGTCAGGCATGAAGATGTCCGAGAGAGCGAAACTGTTGGGTCCGCTCTTTGAGGAAATTTATGAAGTCCACTACCCGTACTTGAGTTGGCAGGTGCATTCTGGCCTCACCGGAGTTGTCAATCTGAATGCTGAGACGTTCACCATTATGTCCGGTCAAGCGTTTAAGCTGGCGGGGGATTCGTTTCGAGAAACACTCTTAGCCATGGTGGAGGAGTTCAAGCTCGAAAATACAAATCCGCACATCAAACGCAAACTGGAGGCCGCGAGGTTGCTCCCTTTTGCAGATGGCCCGGAGCAGATTCTCGCGCGACGGCAAAGAGGCATTTATCGTCATGATCGGTGGCGATTCTGCGCTTTGGGATGTCACGAACTCCCATCTTGTGCAAGAGTTTCATACGGACACTTTTACGGATCCGCTGAGCAACTGTAGTTTCTCCTCAAATGGTCATTTTATTCAAGGCTCTGCTTTGAGGGACAAAGACGGCAACAAGATTAGAGAGCTAAAGGTCGCACCCGGGAAATCAATCTTTCCACCATTATGTGCGCTCTCTTGGGAGGGACAGCGGATTGCTTTCGTAAAAGAGTCAAATAGAGTTGAGGTGTGGAATACGATGACTGACGATCTCGCTGCTCACTGGACAGCGCAGTCGCCCATCACCGCCCCTTATTTTGCTCCCGAGGGTTGGCTGCTTGTAGGCGACAGAGTCGGTAGTTCTGAAATGTGGGATGTGGCCAAAGGGAAACAACTCCAGCAATATATTGCGCACTAGAAGCCCAGAGCTAAAAGCTTTCACTCAAAGAGAGGAAGGACAAGAAAAAGCATTGTATGCTCCGAATAGTAGAGGATATCGCGTTTTGCGGGCGGATCGCCCTTTGGGCACGGCTTATGTTTCCCTGGTCGGTAGGTCCCATCCTTGGTTTTTTCACAGTTCATGGCGGCTCTCTATGGGCTAAACTTTATGCCGGAGATAGATGGGCAGAAGGAGGGCTTGTGCGCAAACCAAAGAAGGACGGTTCCATCAGCGTATTTGCTGTAGCTGGAACCTATGTTGTTCTTCTGGGTTTCGATGCGACTGAAGAGGTTCGCAAAAGCCTTCTGGGCTTTGCGATTCACCGAACCGATCATACGGAAAATGAGCAGTACTGGCTGCTCGGATTTCGTACTTTCAAGGAGACCAACCCGAATCCACCTCGTGGAGCGCTGATTTCCACCCACGACAATCCAGTCCAGGACTTTCTCTGGAGCGACTTTACTGCCAAGCCAGAACATAAATATGTTTACAAGGTAGTGCCGGTATCAGGTGAACCGAAGAACTTGCATTATGGTGACCCTGTGGACGTAGAGATTAGGACCGAGGCTGAATACGGCGAGAAGCATTCAGTGTTTTTCAATCGTGGTGTGATTGGAAGTCAAGCGTATGCCAGGGCATTCAAGAATGTGGCTCCGGACAGGTTAACTGGGAAAATACGGGATGACGCTTTCGTTTGGCTATCGCGTGGCCTCGAGGAGGCCATGATCGCATTTATCCAGCGAGCGAAAACACAACACCATGCATTGCGCGCGGCAGTATATGAGTTTGACTACGAACCGGTCATTCAAGAGTTCGGCCAGGCGCAAAAGAAATGTAAAGATGTGAAGATCGTCTACGATGCACGAATCCCCAACATCAAGGACAAGAAGAAACTCGCCACTGCTAAAAAGCGAGTCGCCGATGTAAAAAAGACGCTCGCGGCCAATGGGCTCTCCGGCGGCGCCACCCCGAGAACCAGCGATGGTGCTTACATTTCACACAACAAGTTCATTGTCTTATTGGAGCATGGGGAGCCGGTCTCTGTTTGGACGGGGTCGACAAATTTTACCGAGTCGGGCATCTTCGGCCATTCGAACGTAGGGCACATCGTTGAGGATCACGACGTTGCCAAAGAATATCTGAAATACTGGGAGAGGCTGCAGAAGGATCCGAAGATGGCTGATATTCGAAGTGAGAATGAGACAGCCAGTCCTGATATCAGTGGATACCCGCCTGACGCCGCAGTGACAACTATATTCAGCCCTCGTACCAGCCTGGCCATGCTCGATTGGTACGGTGATCCGGCCATGAGAAGTTCGAAAGACTTGCTCTGCTTCACTGCGGCATTTGGAATCAACAAAGTCTTATTGAATGAATTGAAGGTGAGAGCAGACCACCTTCGCTACATCTTCCTGGAAAAATGGGCGGTAAAGAAGGCCGATGCCGCCGCTGTTCAGACTGCGCTAGGTGCGGATCACTACAATCAAGTCGCCGTCGGTGGGTACTTGTCGAAAGACGTTCTAACTGAGTACATCGAGCGCCGATGGCTGGCTGAGCGTTCCAACGCCTTGTCTAGAAACATCAAATTCGTCCACACAAAGTATTTGGTAATCGACCCTTTCGGCGACAATCCCGTTGTGATTTCGGGCTCAGCCAACTTCAGCGATGCCTCCACGAAAAACAACGATGAAAACATGCTGGTGATCCTCAGAGACAAACGAGTCGTGGATATCTATCTCGGTGAATTCATGCGACTGTGGCGCCACCATCGTTTTCGTTACATCGAGAACAAGCTCGCCGAAGAAGGCACGGACGATGGATATGAGCCCAATTACCTCGATCCGACTCCGAAATGGACCGAGCCCTATTACAAGCCAGGAAGTGTGAAGTTTAAGAAGAGGAAGGCGTTTTGCGGGCCTGATCCAGTCGGACCCTGAGCTGCGTTACGAGGGCCCATGAAAGTGAAGCTTTGTGAACAGAATCTTCCTTCGGCCTCATATCGGCAGAGGCTTGAACATACCTTCCCGACAACCGTGCTCTGCCGTCCGGTCACTCAAAGCAGATCACTTGCGTCATCGCGCGAAATCGCCTGCAAAAGGAGAGAATCCATTGAAACTCGCCGACGTCAGTCGACCAAACAAATAGTTTGGACTCAAGGAGTGTGCCGGATGGCGCATGGAGATGGAAGCCGCAGCTTTTACTTCTTCGACATAGATGACAACCTGCTTTTCTTGTCGACGAAGTTGTATTTGTGGAACGCCGAGACGCAATCCGAGCGAGCCATCAGCTCCGGCGAATTCGCCGAGATTCAAAGCATGCTAGGTCGACCGGGGCCCTGGGAGGCATGGGCCATCAGATCTGCGACCTTTCGTGACTTCAACGATCAGGATGTGCCGTCGGACCAGCAGTCTTTTGTCCGCGACGTTACATGTGCAGTTCAAGGAAACGCTCCATGGCAGGGTTCTTCGTGGCGTTTACTGGTTCACGCCGCAGAAGCGCAACGCCCGATCGCGGTCATATCTGCACGCGGGCATTCCCCCAAGACCATTGAGGCTGGCTTCCAAGAGCTCGTTAGCCTTGGCCAGCTTTCCAGCGTTCCCCCAATCCTTGGAATTTATACCGTCACTAATGAGGAAGTGTTGAAAGCAATCGGAGTCACCGATGCTGCGACGACCATTCCATCCCGGAAGAAGATTGCGATCAAAAAGGCTGTCGAAGTGGCGCTCGCCCGTTATGGCTCAGGCCCACCTCATCGCTTCGGGATGTCCGATGACGACCCCGCCAATGTCGTGCTGGCAATTTCAGCGATGCGTGACTGCAAACTCAAACACCTCGACAAGCGATTCTTCGTTATCAACACGAACGGGACGGAGTTCGTGAAGCTCGAAATATTCCCCGTGAACGATCCGGTTACTGCCCACGATCACGTGTTGAGTGACGCCACGAAGACGACAGCCCCTGAGAGTCGCCGGAATGAGATCCAGGGCATGACTGCGTCTATCTACGTCTCCGACATGGATCGCGCGGTGGAGTTCTATGAAGAGGCTCTTGGGCTCACTTTGCAATCACGGATTGGAAATGAGTGGGCACAACTGGCTACCGCCGATGGTGGGTTGATTGGGCTGCATCCTGCGCAACCATCCGCATCCGTGACGCCGGGCACAGCTGGAGCCATTAATATCGAGCTTCGCGCGTCGGGTGATTTGGATGCTGCAGTCACCTCGCTTAAAGCTCATGGTGTGCGCTTTGTCACCGAGATCCTGAACTACGAGCATGTGCGCCTTATAACTTGCGGCGATCCGGACGGAAACAAGCTGTTCCTGGCACAGCCGCTGCCGTGAAATCGTCACTTTTTCGGGGGTCCTATGCATCACAGTGATATTCAGTACTGGCAGTACCTTCAGGGACTTCCTGCAGGTGACCGGAATCTCCCGTCGCCACGGGTCTGCCGTCTGCTACATCGCATATTCCAGCGGTGGAAGGATCGCAAGGCCTGGCTGGCAGCAGATCAGGTTGGCCATCTCTTTCGTGACCGCGAAGATCTGAGCCCGCAAGACAGGGGAGGTCTGGCTCGTAAACCCCTTGCTGTCCGTAAAGCTCTTGCGATTCAAAGGATGCTCGAGATCGTCGCTGACCGAAAGCTCTCCGGGCCGGCGGGCAGTACGGCGATTGCGGACGACGAGTTGATCGTCGGAACGATGCCGCCGTTTTCGGTGGGGCAGGGCAAAGAGTTTGTGCGGTACCTCACGCAAGACGAAGAACTGGCAGGTGAGCTCGTGTATTTGAATGAACTGTCGCCGATGGGTCACATCGTGCCGAATCATGGCATCGTGCTCGAGCGAGGGCTTGAGGCTATGGCGCACGATGCAGAGCAGAAGGCCAAAGTGGCTGCGGCCAACCAGATGCAGTCGGCTTTTTACGAGTCTGTGGCAATCTCGCTTCGGGCTGTAATAGAGTTTGCTGCAAACCACGCGAGAATGGCGCGCGAGAAGGCAGCTCTCCCATCGACACCGCCTGAGAGAAAGGCCGATCTTGAACTCGTGGCGAGCAACCTGGAGGCCGCCCCACGTACTCCGGCGAAAACTTTCCATCAAGCCTTGCAGGCCATCTATCTCTTGCACTGCGCACTGCACTGGACCGTTGAGATCGTTCCAATCGGTCGTCTGGATCAGCTTCTCTATCCCTATTTTAAGCGGGATATAGAGGCCAAAACCTTGAACCAGGAGGATGCGCAGGAGTTGATCGACTGTTTTTGGATCAAACTTGATGAACGGGTCATCCTCACTCCTCGCTTTGCCGAGAACCGCTTCACATCTTCCGATGGTCAACTGACCGGCAGCACTGGGCCAGCCAACTACGATCAAGGCGCACTGCTAAATCAGTGGATGCAGCAGATCACGATAGGCGGAGTGCTCCCAGCCGATGGAGATCAAGCCCAGGACGCCAGCAATGCCGTAACCCGTCTCTGTCTCAACGCCGCGCGACGGTTGCCCTTGAATAGCCCTACGCTGGACCTCCGCCTGCAACCGGGCACGCCGAACGACATTGTGGAACTTGCAGCCGAAGCCTTACTGAGTGGCGGCGCTCATCCCGTTCTGTTGAATGACAACATCATTGTGCCTGCATTGATGAAGAATGCGGGACACCCAATCCCAGCGCGTGCAGCCCGGAACTATGCCTGTGATGGTTGTTATGAAACGATGGTCGCTGGAGAGAGTGAATTTAGCTTTGGCTTCGTCTCTGCGCTCGATGTCATCGAGAAGACTCTCAACCGCGGCGCGGGAATCGCCGCCGCTGGAGCCACGAATCTGAGGGGACTGAAAGGGTCATGGCGCAGCAAGCCCGCATCTGAAATCCGTGACTTTGAAGAGTTCCAGGAAATTCTTCGCTCGCACATGCTTTTAGCGGTGCATCGTTACTTCCAGGGTCTCTACGGCCTCTACGGAAGCAAGGCCGATATCGCGCCATCACCACTCCTCTCAGCATTGATCAAGGGGTGTTTGGAAACAGGGCGCGACTTAGCCGCAGGCGGGGCAAACTATCATATTTTCTCGCCTTTGCTCGTTGGGGTCAGCAGTGCTGCCGATTCGCTGTACGTCATCCACAATCTCGTCTTTGAACAAAAAGCATTCACGCTGACTGAATTGCTTTCCAGCCTCGTCACCGATTGGGGCCACGCGTTCATCCCGATCGGTGGAGAACCTAGTGTCTCCTTTGGATTAAGCGTTGACGAGGGACGCGTCAAGGAGATTCGCGCTCTTTGTCTGAATCAGCCTAAATTCGGCGCTGGGGACCCGAGAGTGGATCGATACGGGTGGTGGCTTCTCGAAACATTTGCTGACTGCGTTCAGCGTGCCAGCACGGACCCCATCCATAAGGACGCCCGAAATCGGTTGGAAAAACAGTACAGCATTCCCAACGTCCCGTTCCGTATGCATTTTGCGCCTGGAGTGGGAACGTTCGAGCAGTATGCCTTTAGCGGGTCTTTCAATGGAGCATCGGCAGATGGGCGGCGCTCTATGGCTCCAATAGCCTCCGACTTATCGCCTGCCCCTGTGTGTTCGGACGCCCCAGCCACCGTGCAGACAAACTCTGAGATCAGGCATGCTCGAATGTTTGATCTCAACGATAGCCTGCGGAGCTATGCAGCTCCGGTGATGGCGCAGCTCGGCGATGGCGCTCCGGTCGACTACAACATTCGAGAGGACTTTTCGCTTGGTGACCTTTCGGAATTCATCCGCAAGTTTGCGGACGGCGAAGGCGGTTCCATTTGCACCTTCACCGTATGTAATCCCGAGACATTCGCAGCTGCCCAACAAGATCCAGATCAATACAACCTTATTCGTGTGCGCATGGGAGGTTGGACAGAGTTCTTTGTCGCGCTGTTCCCACATCACCAGGAACAGCACATGAGGAGACCGTTATATGTCTGAACCTATTTTGGCCTTGCCACTCCCCCAACTCGACAGCAAATTCCAACCCGGTGTGACCGATCCAGTGTGGCCCGCAACAGCTCCCGCCAACGTCGATCGCAAGATATATGAGGCTGACTACGCCGGACAACTGGCGAGGCAAAGATATCTGCATATCGTGACTGCGAATGTGAGCGTGAGTGCAGTCGGCGAGATGTCGGATGTGCTTCACGAGCTTTCATGGTTTGCTCATCACCAGGAGGTTCGTGATCCAGAGAAGGTTCGTAAAGCGGATAAGGCCCTCAAGCGGCCCTATGACCGACCGATAGAAAATCCTCGTGTAACGGTTACGGTCGGGTACGGAGCCACACTCTTTACAAATCGAGACGGTGATGATCGATTTGGTTGGGCCAGTTTCAAGCCCACCTGGCTCAAGATCATTCCTTCCTTCCCGGGTGACGATCGAGCGTTTTCGCCGCGCGCCTCTGCAAGCGATTTGATCATTCTTTTGGCTAGTGATGATGCCTACGTAAACGAATATCTCCTTGGATTGCTCTACTACGGAATCGTTCACAAAGGAATCAAAGTAATAGCCGTCGAACGCGGATATGCACGCCCGGATAGCCGCGAACCGGGTGGGTTCGAGGATGGATCGTCTAATCCAAGAGGCGGTGCTCCCAACTCCAAGATGAATCACTTCGTCTACGTTGCTCAAGGGGACGACGAACCGGAGTGGTGCGTCGACGGTACTTATTTGGCATATCGCAAGATACAACGGCGACTAGCAGAGTTCTTCCAGCTTAGTCCGGAGGATCAACAAAAGCTGATGGGAGCCTACAAGAACAGTGGCGACCTTTTTCCAAAAGCACCACCAGAATCTCATAAATGCAAAGTCAATCCGAGGCGAGAGGCGCCGGATTTGTTTGGTATAAACGATGACGACCGACAGATCCTGCGTCGGCCTTACTTCTATGACGATGGGCTGGATGCCACACGACAAGAGCTTCGCGGTGTACATCACCTTAGTTTTATGAGAAATCTTGGCATGCAGTATGAATGGCGTGTCCAGATGTGGGAAATGAATTCACAATTTCCAGGGAAGAACTGCGGTGCAGATTTAATGTACAGCGCTAAAGGCGGGGCGTCGAATGTAGGCGGAGGCTACTACTTCGTGCCGGGTCTGCTAGAGCATGATCTTCGATCTCCGTTAGGCACAGCGCATTCGAAGGAGGGGAGAGATTCGCGCGTGAGGCACTGATAATGTGGCCTTGATCAGAAACTACTGCCGGTGGAGACAGTCATTCGCTTGTTCCCCCCGAAGTGCGGTATTCAATGGGGCTGATAATTAGCGTGCATTTGAATTTGGGTCGGCCCAAGTTCACTCCTTTTCGTTAAGCTAGATTCTGCACCGGAGGATCAAACGTGAACTCTTTGTTACGGCATTTGAAAGCCTCTCAGGTGTGGATCTTGTCCGATCCAATCCTCTTTTCGCCGAAATCGCATTCAACGTATGCTGCGACCTTCGAAAGTTCAAGAAGAGAACCTACGGTGAACAGGATCAGCAACACTGCAGCTTGCCGTTTGAATTTACATTTTTAGTAAGCAAATGCACCGGGCCGTTGCTAATGAGACGAACCGGAGTATACTTTGCCTCACCTTAGTGCAGGTCGTCCGAGAAGGAGTCGTGCAATGCCTTTACTTTTTGCGGTTGATCCCTACAAAACCTTTAGCACTTTATCCTTTCGTGACTTGGTCGAAGCCCGCGATTTTTATCATAGCCAACTCATGCGCAAACAAAACGTTGTGGGTACAGCCTTAGGCCGTTATCTTCAGCGCAAAACCGGTGTCAGCAAGGCAGTTGCGAAAACTCTGTCCAACACGGAAGTGAGGAACAATTCATGGCCGTGCCTTCTGGTATTCGTCCGGAAGTGGGCGGCAGACAGTCACTTCGGCTCGGGCAAGGACCAGATCAAACCTGGCAACTTTATCCCGCCGTCTATCGAAATGTCAGATGGACGGGTTGTGCCCCTTTGCGTAATAGAGGCACCACCGGTGGAGGCACAAAAAGCACAGCCAGTGAATCCTGTATTCCCAAACAATTGGATCGGCGGCGGATATCCCATGATTGCGGATGTTCAAAACCAGGAACATGTCGCCTCAATTGGCGGCATGTTCACGGACGGCCACCTCATCTATGCCATCACAAACCACCACGTTACCGGCGCACCCGGAGAGGTCGTCTATTCCCTGATTGGTGGAGAGCGAGTACCGATCGGGACAAGTTCGCGCAAGCAACTCACCCGCATGCCATTCGAGAGGGTATACCCGTCATGGCCGGGCAAGAACGTCTTTGTCCATATGGATATCGGCCTGATCGAAGTGGAGGATGTCACTCGCTGGACGTCGCAGATTTACGGTATCGGATGCACCGGCCATATGGTGGATTTGAACACCGACAATCTTTCGCTTCGTCTGATCGATTGCCCCCTGCGAGCCTTTGGCTGCGCCACGGGCCAAATGCATGGCCGTGTCCTTGGAATGTTCTACCGCTACAAGGCAGTCAGCGGGTCAGAGTACATAGCCGACTTTATTATCGGCCCGGATGGCAAGAAGCCTTTCAGCACCCATCATGGCGACTCCGGCACGCTTTGGCTGCTCGACACCGAAGACGAGGAAATGGGGCTGATGCCGCTGGCCATCCAGTGGGGAGGCCAAGTGTTGGCTGATGGCGACGGCGAAATGCTCCAACAGCCGTTTGCTCTGGCCACCAACCTGAGCACGGTCTGCCGAGAGTTAGATGTGGACTTTGTCCAGGACTGGAACGTTGGACAATTTGAGTATTGGGGGGCCGTCGGACACTACACGATTGCATCCATCGCCTGCAACATCGTTCAGAATCCACAACTAAGAGGTCTCATGCAGGCCAATGCCGACTCCATTACTTTCCCAACGGCTCAAATCACAGCCAAGAATATGAAAGGGCTGAGTAAGGCTGACTTCGTGCCCCTCGCCGACGTGCCGGACATGGTCTGGAAGGTAGGTCAATACAAGCGGGGCGGAATGACGAGTCCCGAACACGCCAACCATTTCGCCGACATGGATAAGCCGGACAGCAATGGCAAAACACTGCTGCAGCTATGCGAACAATCGAAGGCGAACATCGATCCTACAGTGTGGATGAAGTACTACACAGATCCCAAAGTCAAAGATGAGAGCAAAGGCCTGCTCCCATTTCGGTGCTGGCAAATCTACAACGAGATGGTCAGCGCCGTTAAGGCCGGGGATGTGACTCGTTTTGTCTGCGCCGCTGGCATTCTTTCCCACTACGTTGGCGACGCCTGCCAGCCACTTCATATTTCCTATATGTTCAACGGGGACCCGGCGCACACTGAAACCGTTCAAGTTACCAAAAAAGGAGTGACCACAAGCGTTGTGCAGCCGGTGGCCAAGGGTGTCCACAGCGCATATGAAGATGGCCTTGTAAATTTTCACTCCACGGAAATCGTGTCCTCACTTCAGAGCAGGTTCAAGGGCAAGTCTCACGGTGAGTCGCTGAATAAGGACCACGGATTCGGAGCAGCAGAGGCGGTAGTCAACCTTATGCAGCAAACGTTCAAAGCTATTCAACCGGCTCAAATCGTCAAAGCCTACGTGCCCATCAAGAAACTCAAACCCAAAGACGTCGCTGACCATCTCTGGTCGCAGTTCGGATCGGCAACCGTTAATGTCATGGCGGATGGTGCCCGGACTCTGTCTATGCTCTGGGACAGCGCGTGGAAGGAAGGCGGCGGTACTGCCAGCATGGCCGGAAAAGGCAAGATCAGCCAAGCAGCTCTGAAGAAGCTTTACATTCAACCCAAGTTCCTTGAGTCGTTCACCCTGGCCCAGATACAACCTGTTCTCACCGGGAAAGGCACTGTCATTTCTGTTGCTGGCAAACGCCGAGGTGCGGGGAAGAAAGCTTCGAGTTCCCACCCCAACCTGAAGACCGCCTCCGCTGCTCGAAAACGACCACCCCAGAAGGTGAGGAAGGTATCCGCAGCCGCTTAGCGGACTGCCGTCCCACCGTACGGAAAATATCAGTTTTGCTAACGGAATCGGCCTAAGTCTCCGACACTCCAAATCAGCCACTTGCCGGGGTACTGGACAGGCGCGGCGCTAGGGGTTTTGCTAACGCTGCTGGAGCGCCTTATGGACTGTAGCGGTTGATACTTCTAGTTGCGCCGAGATTTCGCGGATCGATGCACCAGAGGCCCGGAGTCGGGCGATGCCGCCGTAATATGTCGTGCCATAGAAATTTCCATCGCTGGCTAAAACAAGGCCGGAGTACGGCTCGAAACCGTCAGGACAAGTAAGTCGCTTGCAGAATGCATGTACGGTTGTCAGTTCACCCTTCGACGTGACTTTGAATATAAGTCCGCACCCATCAAAACACATCCCTTGGCCGCTACCGCCGCCACCGCCCGCCGTGCCGTAGAGGTTCCCTTCTGGACTCTGAACCAGACTGCCAATCGGGGCCAATCCGTCCGCGTTGTCGAAAACAATTATCGTGTTGAAGGTCTGTGCCTGACCCGATGCAGCAACAAGCAGTAGCACTGCACAGATTGTGTTCCACGAACTGAGCTTCATCATAGGATCTCCTTGGAGCGCAATGAACTATTCCGCGCGCGCGGCCTCCCGCGAGAGACAGGGTCGCCGACAAGCGCAAGGGGGAGCATGCTGCGGAGGCAATGCGGAAGTCAACCACTCACCAATTCGAAGGTCGTTTGCTTAAGGCCGTAGGCGACCACAGGTGTGAAATCACAGGTGTGAAATTTTGGGCTGGTTTGCTAAGTGATTGAAAATGATGGTGGCCAGGGACGGAGTTGAACCGCCGACGCCAGCCTCTTCAGAGTGTGTATAACCAGTGTTTTTAAGAACTTACAAGGACACGTGGGACTGCCAAGTACTTGTGAGTAGCTGCAAGACGCGTTGAGTGCGGACTGGAACTGCGGACCAGTAATCGGGATCATCATGCACAAGAAAACACCTTTTAGCACGAGCGATTGACAGTTCAGTCTTTTCCATAGGACAAGTGATCGCACCTCCTGTTTCCAATCCTGTACTGTGCAGTTCCGTTAGGGCTACGTTCGAAATATTTTCGACATATTTCTCCTGCCGCAGGTTCCTTTTATCCATAGAGGGGCCTTTGCAATGTTCCCGTGGATTCCCTAAACGTACCTAAAAGCACTTCTATGCGCTTTAGGCACTTTAAGCACTTGTTGAGAAACTCGTTCGAAGTTGACGAGAAAAAAGATTCTTTGAAAGCAAGCAACAAATGCGTCTTGTACGGTTTCTATACGAATAATGTTCTCGTCCGCCCATGACGCGAAGACTAACACCAGCCGAGTAGTGAATGGGCTCGAAATCTGTCGGACGAAGTCGGACGCTACAGCCGACCTTCAGACGACGCGGTGATTTCAGCCCGGTCTCGACTCTCGCTGCAGGAGGTTCTATGAGCGAGATGCACGAAGCAACGCCAGTCAGCCAGCCGTTCCCCAATTTCGAGCGGTTCCTCGATTCGCGCCAGGCGGCAGCCTTGCTGCAAATCCATCCCAAGACACTCCAACGTCTTGCGCGTAAAGGAGAGATACGCGCGATGCGGGTCGGAAAATTGTGGCGCTTCCGCGCATCTGATCTCCACGCGTGGGTGGATAATTTGCGGTTCAAGTTAGCCAACTAGGAACCTCGCCCTAATTCACGCCGATCCGATCCCAACAGGCGTCGGGCCACGCCCAAATACTGCTGGGTTGACGGTCCAGAATACGATCATAGACTTCGGTACGGGGCCTTTCCTGATCATTCCACAGATGCCAGGCCAGCGTTCGGGAATCGGGAATCGCCGGCTACAAACGTGACTGTCAGTACGTTTCAGCTGTCGCCCTCCTTTCCGAAAGGCATCCCGCAGTTGATGAATGTTTACAACGGCAAAGTCACTACGAACGGGCGCGGCCTCGCGGTTGTGACCTTGCCGGATTACTTCGAAGCCTTGAACCGCGATTTTCGTTACCACCTCACGGCCATCGCGGCGAAGGAAATCAGCGGCAACCGCTTCACCGTCAGGACGAGCAAGCCCGGCGTGAAAGTTTCCTGGCAAGTGACGGGGATTCGCCACGACGCCTACGCCGACGCCCACCGCATTCAGGCTGAAGAGGAAAAGCCGCCGCAGGAGCAAGAACACTACCTGCATCCAGAACTATTCGGTGCGCCCGCCGAGCAGGCGATTGGACTTCACGCTCCGTCTGTCGCGGCGCCCACGTTGCCTGGCGCTGCAACAGATCTGGTGGCCGCGAACTGAACGCATGTCGATGAGCATTCCGCGCGGCATGGCCCACACTCTTTTTCAGGGACGGACAGCGACACTTTCCTCAAGTTAGTGTGCGGAAACCTTTTTCTTTCTGGCCCGACAACGACAGCGTAAGGTACTGATCTGAAACTCTGTTGCTCACGCGCCGCGTGAGCGACCCACGAACTGCGTTGGACAAACTCTATATTGGAACTGGTTCACTAAAGGAGGAAAAAGAGCATGAAACGCCAACTGTTGATGACGCTACTTGTGTGTACGATTGCCATTGGCCTCGGAATTCAACGAGCAAGGGCTGACTGCATCGCTACAAACGGCAATGCAAACGATGATTTTGGTTGCATGATGCTTGGATCGTGTGGATTGTTCTCCACATGCGTCCTTTGGGAGTGTGGGGTGCCGACTGGTTATGTCTGTTTCACCGCACCCAAGGGTGTCGTGCAATGTACTCTAACGGGATGCGCCTTTCTTAGTTGCCCGAACAATTGCGTCCCAGCCTAAACGTAAAGAACATTTTGGTCAGAATGAACGCTAGGAGGTAACCATGAAAGACAAACTGGCATGGATCGTCCTCTGTGGGGCACTCGCGGTCCTGTGCTTTTATGGAGCAGCGAAATTAACCACGAATCACATCGCGCACGCACAAGTCAGCGTCACTCCCTTTGTGCTTCGGACAGAGAGCTACAACTACGATAAGGGGCCTAAGGGAGAATTATTCGTCAAAGAAGTTGTAGCGCGCCGATCGGATGGTGCCACTGCCGTAATCTCGACGGTAGGTGACCTCTCGTTAGGTTACACAATCAAGACACTTACATTTCTTGACGGAACATCAATCACAGTCTACGACCCGATTCGAACGAAATCGAGTTGGCACGTGACTACGCAACGGCTCGCCCAATTGAAAGAGCATTTGCTTCTTCATCCTGCACCAGACTGTATGCCCGAAGGGGTCAGGGAAGGACCAGTAAGAATTCTCGGCGACGATCTGATTCTAGGGCACAAGGTGATCCAGGTCGAATCTAAGTTCGGTTCTGGGCGTCTAATCGAGTGGGACGCTCCGGACCTAGCTTGCAAGACTTTAGAATTCCGGTTTGAGGAACGCCAACCTGACGGCTCACTCAAAATCAAGACTCACGAAAAGGCTATCTCCCTTGACATCGGAGAGCCCCCATCCAGCATCTTCGATGTTGGCGCTGACTATCAGGAGATGAAGCCTTCAGAAGCTCAAGCTCGGTATTTCCAAAAAGCGGGTGTCCCAGAGGACACTGCCAGCAAGCAGTCCGCTCAGCAAGCGGACATTGTATATTTGCGAGGACAACGCTGATCCGAGCTATCTGTTTTGCATTTTAACGTCCCGAAGGGGAACAGGCCGCTGATCCGCAGCCGTGAATGGCTCCGCTGTGAGATAGGCGGCTTGGTTTTTGTAGGATTGACCTGTACAACGTGTGTCGTAGTAGGATGCAACCCGCGCTGGGCGGCCATTAGCCCCGGTTTTGGGTTGAACCGACTGTCCCCAAAATGGGTGACCTGTGGGGTTGCCAGACGTGGTAGGCCCTGGCTTCCTAGCGCCCCCCTCTTTGTCGCGGCATCAAAACAGCGCGGGGACTCCCGCCACACCGACAGGACAATCCAATTGCGGCCCGCCTTCGTAAGCCTAAGACACTCCCGCTTTGCTAGCCTGCTCGTTCCATCGTTGTTCGTTCACGCCCTTCACACC
>Ga0308309_10000113_pt1 | contig 70198 bp, 45 predicted proteins | sample HubBroMetageWFT5_FD_192491 | JGI IMG/M metagenome (GOLD analysis project Ga0308309, IMG submission 192491) | Warmed and freeze-thawed soil microbial communities from the Hubbard Brook experimental Forest, New Hampshire - Hubbard Brook CCASE Soil... | ecosystem: Environmental > Terrestrial >...
CAGTCGCTGTACGCGCTGGCCGCGGATGGAAAAATGAAGTGGCGTTACTTCCCCGGCGCGGAGTTAGGCAGCTCCCCTATGGTGGGGCCCGACGGCAGCATCTACATCGTTGATGCCGGCTGTGTGATGCATGCGCTCAATCGGGACGGCTCCAAACGTTGGATTACGCAGATGGGTGCCGCGCTGCCATCCAACGGTGGGCTCGCGGCGTCTTGCGGTCGTCCAGCGACTCCTGCGCGAGGTGTGGGCGATCTGCTCTTGGTCGGTAATTTCAGCGATTCCCTGCGTGCCGTGGATCCGAATTCCGGCATGATCATAGATCAATTCAAGGACGTGTACGGGCCGGACAGCCCGGAAATCCTCAAGACAGGCGGCGCCGTGGAGGGCGGCGGTGCACTGCAATTCTTCGATCCTGCAGGCCGCGTCTCCTGGACCATTCGCCTCTCTGACGGCCCGCGTACGCTGCCCTTCCGCACGGCTGCGATTGCAAAAGAGGGAGTGATTGCGGTAGCCGGGTGGGACAACAAGTTTCACGTCTACGATTTTGATGGCCGGCCGAAGTGGGAATTCCCGGGCGACTGGACCACCAACCCCGTGATTGCCGCTGACGGGACAATCTACATCGGAAATTTTGAAAGCGTGGTTGCCCTGAGTGCCGCTGGCGCTCAAATTTGGAAAGCCGCAGTCCCCATCGCGGGCGCGCCGGCGTTGGCCGCAGACGGCACCATTTACGTCCCGTCGCAGGACGTTGGCAAGGGCAAGAACGGCGGCAATCTTTTCAGTCTGTATGCATTGAATCCACAGGGAGCGATCAAGTGGCGATTGCCAGTTGATGCACTGATCGAACATGGCCCGGCCATTGCTCCCGACGGAACCGTGTACCTGGGCGCAAGTTCGGATGGAGCAATCGGAGTCAAGCCGCACTCCGGTACGCTCTACGCGATCGGCGAAAATAATGGCGGCTTGATGCGCGGCGGCTGGCCGAAATCCTACGGGTCCCCGGCGAACGATGGGCGCGCGCCATCTGCTCCATGACTTCAGAGCCATCCGTACGCGCCCGGCGCAAGCAGTCGGTAGCAATTCTCGTTGGGCTTGCCGTCACCGCAGGCGTCGCCACACCTTTGGCCGGGTGCAGGCGGGACAAGCCTCTCGTGATTAAGACTCGCCCGGTGACGATCAACGTGCTGCCTGTTTTTGTGGATGTTCCCGCGAAAGGCTATTCGCATCAGTTCAGCATTCCGAACGATGCAACAAATGCGCATGTCGAGGGTGAGTTCACCGTGGATCCGCGTCCCCAAGGACAATTGCAGATGTTGATCGTTTCCGCAGAGGGGATGCAGCATTGGCAGCGTTTTCTTTCGTCAACCGCATCGCACGACGATCCTGGAGACGCCGAACTCATTTATCGCAGCGGTGACACGATTGCCGATCGCTTCAACATAAAAATGAAACCCGGCAATTATTACGTGATTTTCGACTATGGCCCTGCCGCAGTCGCGACCACAGATCACTTTGGGGGTGGCGTCAGCGGTCCAGCATACCGGCGGGCTCGTTCACAAATCATGCTCAACTACGCGCTGCCATGTGAGACCTGCCCGTGATGGGGGCTTTGAGAAACGAAGGCGTCTCCGGCTACTGGGTAACGTAGCCGACGGGAAAACGGGCGAGATCCGCGCCGTAGAATTCGGCGAGGGCCTGCCGTTCGTTCGGGAGCAATTCGGCGGCAATGGTTCGCATCGGCAGATTGACGTCGTTGGTGCGAGCGCCAGAAGCGAAGTCGTTCAATTGTCTCAGGACGTAGTCGGAGTTTTGCGACGCCAGGGACGGAGCCGGCCGCACGTATCCCAGCGGCCCGTGGCAGGCTTGGCAAGGTGGAATCCCGCGAGCGGGATCCCCCACGGCGAGCAGGCGCTGCGCGGTCTCGATTGCGCTCTGGTCCTTTAAGGTTTGGGGAAAGATGGGATTGAACTGCGCGTCCGGAGCATTCGGCAGCATCGCGAAGTAGGCAGCCACGTCAGCCGCGTCGCGGGACGTGAGGGCTCCGGCAATCTGCTGCATGATGACCGATCTCCGCTTAGCGCTGCGAAAATCCTGCAGCTCCTTCCAGAGGTATTGCGCATCGATCCCCGCAAGATTTGGCGTGGAAGCTTGCGAACTGAAGCCCTCCACGCCGTGGCACGATTCGCATCGCCGCGAAATGAATTCGCCCCGGACGGGATTGCCTGTCGAAGATAGGACAATGGTGGCTTCGTTCCAGGCAACGAGCGAGGGAGCGCCGGCGGCCGCAACGAGATTACTGGGTGGAGGCGCGGGCCGGATCGCGCGGCGCAGAATTGGCAGTCCGAGCAGCTCCGAGAAAATCACCACGGCGATGCAGAGCAGTACAACACCGCGAATTCCGATCGTGGGTTTAAGGCTGTCCACACGCGACTCCGCGACCGGAATTGTGCGCCTGGAATTCGTTTTCGGGAACGGCCACGATACGGCCCATCATCGCATGGTGGCCAGGCCCGCAGAATTCGTCGCAGTAGAATTCATATTTGCCTGCAGCGGGGAAACGAAGATGAACCTCGGTGACGGATCCGGGAAGCGTTTTCACTTCGACGCCCGCGATCTTGAATCCGTGCGCCGAATCTGCGCTGGTGATTCGCAACTGGATGGGGACTGCGGCGGGCAGGGTCACGCAGGCGGGCGCAAAAATGTATTTCTCCGCGATCATGTGAATCGTCACCGAGCCATCCGCGGCGCGAACCGCACCCAGATTACTCTCAATGAATTCACCTTTTAGATGAAGAGTTGCGAGATCTACGCGACTGCGACGGTCAAGAATGTGCGCAGCTTGCAGGGTGCTGGAAAATCGCAGTGTGCCATACACAAGCGAGAAGACTGCAACGATCAAATAAGCGCGAAAATTTCCTATGCGCATTTTGCAAAATCCGGGCGCCAGCCGCGGCGGCGCGTCGAGAAATCAATCACGGAACCCGCGCCGCCGCGGGACTCCGTGAGCCACACCCGAATCCGGCGCTGCGGAAAACGCCAGCGCTGCGCCGGACTTCGGAGGGTCACGCGAAGTCCAGCTCCACTTCGTCTATGTAACACCAGCCCCAGGTCTCGCCTGGCTCGATGGATTTCATGATGGGGTGTTTCGTGTGCTGGAAATGCTTGGTGGCGTGTTTATTTTTGGATGAATCGCAGCAGCCGACGTGGCCGCATTCCAGGCAAAGGCGCAAATGAACCCACGTGTCGCCCATTTTCAAACATTCCTCGCAGCCGTTCGTGTGCGGGCTCACCTTGCGAACCTGGTTGAGGTGCGTGCAAGCTGGCATGTGCGTGCCTCCTTCGAGAATGGGTCCGATACGACGAACTGCGGTCAGGATCCAGACGCGGCTGCTTTGGCGTTATCGGCGCGCACCAGCGGCACGTCCACCAGATGTTCGGCGAGAAACCACACCTGCAGTTCGTTGGTGCGAATGACCTGGCTCACCAGCAGATCGTTCGTGCCGTCGTCTCCTGCATCGGCCGCTTGTCTGGCCACGGTGCGCGCTTCCTTCAAAATAATTTCGTGGGCTTCGAGCATGCGGGAAATTTGCACCGGAGCTTCTTCCCGGCCGCGCGGCGGACGCGGAATGAACGTGGTCTCAGCGACGTCTGCCGCCATGGCGATGCTGATGCCGCCCAGAAGTTGTATGCGCTCCGCCATGGCATCCACGAGTTCCGATTGCTCGTCGAAATGTTTGTCGAAAAGCAGATGCAGCTGATAGAAGGTGTGTCCTGCCACTTGCCAATGATGCTTTTTATAGAGGTCGCGCAGGGTGATGGTATCCGCCAGGATCTGATTCAGCAGCTCGACGCTGGTTGCGCAAACCTGCTGATCCAATGCGATCGGCAGTTTGGCAATTTTGCCGTAGGGCTGAATTTCGTGAGCCTGCTGATGCAAGATCGGCCGGGCGCGTTCGGAACCTTCCGCGTTTTGGTTGGCCGTGGGATTCTTGTGATCGGTCTTGTTCTTCATGTGGATTTCTCCTCTCTTTTCGCCCGCTGCAGTGCGCCGGCTTATCCTTCCGCTTTGATGATTCTCACAGGCAATCGGTTCCATCGCAGATTCGCCGCGAGGCGTGCACCGCCGTAGTACGTCCTTCGCGCGAATCGATCAGCGGTGGGCCTACCCCAACGCGTTGTGGAGGAATGCGAGCGTGCGCTTCCACGCATCGGCTGCGGCTTCCGGGCGATATCCGCTGGTGTTGTTCGGGTTCTCAAATGCATGGCCTGCGCCGGGATAAATTTTCACGTCAATGCGGCGGTTCAAGCCCCTCATGGTTTTTTCAAACGCTTGAACATCGGCGGGCGTGATGCCCTTGTCATCCGCGCCGAAATTCCCGAGGACGGGCGCGAGGATTTGCTGGATGTCGTTGGGATCGGTGGGAAGCGAACCGTAATTCACCACGCAGGCGGCGAGGCGTGGCTGATGAATCGCGAACTGCAGCGCAAGTCCGCCGCCCATGCACCAACCGATCGAGCCGATGCGGCCCGGCTTCACGTCCTTGCGCGCCGCCAAATAATCGTAGGCGGCCTGCATGTCGCGGATTCCGCGGTCTTGCGGCAAGCCGCGCATCAGCTCGTGGGCTTCCGATGGGTCGGTAGCAACCTTGCCGCGGTACAGGTCAACCGCCAGCGCCACGTAGCCCTGCGCGGCGAGCTTTTCCGTCTGCTCCTTCACCCAATCATTCAATCCCCACCATTCGTGAATGACGATGATGCCCGGGTAGGTACCCGGCTTGTCCGGCACGGCGAGAAACCCGCCCACAGTTTCTTTGCCGCTGGGAAATTGCACGGTTTGCGTTTTCGGCGTTTGCGCGCGAACTGCCAGCGCGGCGGCAATCAAACCGAAAGCGGCGAGCGCGGAGATGAGCTTGACGGAACGGTTCATGCTGAGGTGCCTCCCCTATGAGCAAACGGCTTATTGTAAGCCTGCGCGCGAGTCCGCGCCATCTGCGATCAGTCCGCGCTAGGCCAAGACGAGCCGTAGGGCGTGGTACGCTTTCGTGTGGCATCACCGGTGCGATGATCGGTGACTACGGCGCAATGCGTTCTACCTGGACGGCAGTGCCATAGGCAAGCACTTCGGTGACGCCCTGCATCACTTCGGTGGCGTCGTATCGCATGCCAATCACGGCGTTCGCGCCGTGCTGGCTGGCGTGCTCCATCATTAATTCCAGGGACTCCTCGCGCGTTTTTTCGCACATTTCTTCGAACAGGGTAATATTGCCGCCCACCAGAGTCTCCAGCGAAGCGCCCAAGGTGCCCAGAATGCTGCGCGAGCGCACGGTCACTCCGCGCACCAGCCCGAAACTTTTCACCACGCGATATCCCGGCAAATCAAATGCAGTTGTAACCATATTTGGATTCACGCTTACGCCCATGGATTCCTCTCTTCGCGGCGCTTCTGGCTCCGCCGCACGGCGGAGGATATCACAACGAAAATCGCGAAGGCGCACCGCCGAAGCGGTGCCGCGTCGGTCCACACGCGCAGCTGTGCCTTCCTTTCGTCCTCTACTCCCTATCCGTAATTCTACGAATAGCTGAAATAACGATTGTGTTAGCGTGAGTCGGGGCATTCTGCGAGCCCCCAAAGGACGCGACATGCCCAGTCTGGCGCAAACAGAGACGCTCACTCCCGCCTCACAGCGCCTGCTGCCGCCCGGCCCTGCCTTGAATCACTCATCACTCTCGACACATCACTGCCTAAATCAATTGCTAGCGAGACATAATCGAAAGCCATCGCAACTCATTGATAACAATCACCACCGACCCAAATCAATCGCTAGTTTTTCTCGCGTTTTTCTCGCTTAGGCGCGCAGGTGGCCGACTTTTTCGCCGCACCCAGCAATCATCCGCGCGCCGGCCCCCCTCTCCTCACCAGCCACTCGTAGCTCACCACTGCCTGTTTCTAATCGCTACCATGAATTACTAGAAACCAACCTAAGCCACAGAAAACAAACGGCGACACTCGACCCTAATCGCAACAAAATGCAGCGTTCGCGCGGTTCGCATGATAATATAGAGATGCGTTTGTTGCTCCTGGATACCCCTTCTGGTACGGCCTGCACGGGATTCGATCAGGGATGCAAAGACCGCGCTCGTAAACCTTTTTTTGGCAGTTATCCAATGACGAAGAGCATTCGTAATATCGCTATTATTGCGCACGTGGACCACGGCAAAACCACCCTGGTGGATGCCATGCTGCGGCAGAGCGGAATTTTCCGCGCCAACCAGGAACTGGTGGAGCGCGTGATGGATTCGAACGATCTGGAGCGCGAGCGCGGCATCACCATTCTCGCAAAGAATACCGAGATCGAGTATCAAGGGACCAAAATCAACATCGTGGATACGCCCGGCCACAGCGATTTTGGCGGCGAAGTGGAACGCGCGCTGCGCATGGTGGATGGAGTGCTGGTTCTGGTGGACGCCAGTGAAGGGCCGCTGCCGCAGACGCGTTACGTGTTGCAGAAGGCGCTTGCCGCGAAATTGCCGCCGATCATGGTGCTCAATAAGATTGACCGCCCGGACGCGCGCGCTGCCGAAGTGCTCGATGAAATCTATGATCTCTTTATCGACCTCGATGCCACCGAAGACCAACTCGATTTTCCGGTGATCTACACCAACGCGAAATTAGGCGTCGCGCATTTGAAAGTGGGCGACGATTCCACGACTTTGCAGCCGCTCTTCGAGCAGATTGTGAAATCCATTCCGCCGCCGTCGGGTGATCCCGCCGCCGCGCTGCAGATTCAGGTGACCAATCTGGATTACAGCGACTTTCTTGGCCGCCTCGCCATTGCTCGCGTTTTTGGTGGAACTTTAGTGCGGGGTACCGAAGTGGGCATCGTCAAGTTGGATGGAAAAATTCAGCCGACGAAAATCACCAAACTCTTTACCTTTCGCGGGCTGGAACGCGATGAGGCTGAACAGGTGACAGCCGGAGACATCGTCGCCATCGCGGGCGTAGAGGGCATTCAGATCGGCGAAAGCATCACAGACCTGGCGAATCCCGCGCCTTTGGAACCGCTTACGATTGACGAGCCCACGCTGACCATGGTGTTTACGATCAATACCTCTCCCTTCGCCGGCCGCGAGGGACAGTACGTTACTTCGCGCGACCTGCGCGCTCGCCTTGAAAAAGAATTGCTCACGAATGTTTCGTTGCGCGTGGAAGACACCGGCACCACCGACGCTTTTCGCGTCCTGGGGCGCGGCGAACTGCAATTGGCGATTCTGATCGAGACCATGCGCCGCGAAGGCTACGAGTTGATGGTGGGCAAGCCGGAAATCGTAGTGCGCACAGAAAACGGCCGGCGCCTGGAGCCGCTGGAATTGCTGATTGTGGACTGTCCCGAAAATTTCATCGGCATCGTGATGGAGTTGCTGGGCAATCGCCGCGGCGAAATGAAAAAAATGGTGAACCACAATTCCGGCCGTGTGCGCATGGAATTCAGCATCCCTTCGCGCGGCCTGATCGGATTGCGCAGCCAATTGATGACCGATACGCGTGGCACGGCGTTGATCCATTCGTTGCTGGAAGGCTGGACGGAATATGCCGGCGACATGGCCATGCGCCTCACGGGCGCGCTGGTGTCCGATCGCGGCGGGATTTCGACTGCTTACGCGATCTGGGGCATTCAGGAACGCGGCGAAATGTTCGTGGGTCCGGCGATTGAAGTGTACGAAGGAATGATCCTTGGCGAGAACGCGCGCGAAGACGACATGAACGTGAACGTGACCAAGGAAAAGAAGCAGACCAACATGCGTTCTTCTTCGGCCGACGAAGCCATCCGGCTGATCCCGCCGCGCGACATGACGCTGGAAAAAGCCATCGAGTTCATAGCGGACGACGAATTCGTCGAGGTCACGCCGAAATCCATTCGCCTGCGCAAAAAAGTTCTCGACGCCAAGAAGCGCCCCAAGCGCTGGCAGGAGATCCGCGCCAGCACGGAGTCGGCCTAGCTTTTTCCCGCGCGCTGCCGCCTAAAACCGAGGCTGCAGCGGTTCGGTGGATCGACGGCCACCCAAAAGGCCTGATTCGCGCGATTTAGAGGAATCGCTAATCTGTCCGATAGCGGGACGGATGATTCCCACGAGCGGGCAAAATGGGCCCGCTCCGCACTTGCAATTCCTCTCTAAATGGCACAATATAAAGAACTTATATGAGGCGCGACACCGGAATTCGATTTGCGATGTATATATACGAGGTTGGTATCCGTGGACATCGTTCGCCCGGAAATTAAGCACAAGAAGAAGATGCGGCGCATCGGCTACATCGCAGCTGCGGTGGTGCTGATTCCACTGATGACGTACGCGCTTTCGCGGCTGAAGCCCGCCGCGCCGACTGTGGATTCCGGCACCGTATGGACCGGCACCGTGAAGCGCGGGCCGATGCTGCGCGACGTCCGCGGCCTGGGAACCCTGGTGCCGGAAACCATCCGCCTGATCCCCGCCGTAACGGACGGCCAGGTGCAGACGCGCTACCTTCTGCCCGGCACTCCCGTCAAAGCGAACACTGTGATTTTCGACTTGGTCAATCCTCAGCTGCAGCAGGAGACGTTGGACGCTGAATATCAGTTGAAGGGCGCGCAAGCGTCCTACGAGCAGACCAAAGCCCAGCTGCAAAATCAGCTGATGGACAAGCGCACTTTGGCCGCCAGCGTCTCTTCACAATATCGCACGGCGGAAATGGTGAAGCAGACGAAAGAGCAGCTGGGAGCGAACGGGCTGGCGCCGGAACTCGATGTGAAAACCGCGGAAGTTCAGGCGGAGGAATTGGCCAAGGAAAATGACCTGGCGCAAAAAGAAGTGGAGACATTCAATAACTCCATCGCCTCGCAGCTCGCCGTGCAGGAAGCGACCGTAAATCAGAAACACGCGATGTACGAACTGAAGAAATCGCAAATGGATCAGCTGCACATCCGGCCTGGAATCGACGGCATGTTGCAGGAACTCGACGTGGAAGTGGGGCAGAAGGTGACGATGGGCACGGTGCTGGCACGCGTGGCGCAGCCCGCTCATTTGAAGGCGCAGCTGAAGATCGCCGAAACGCAGGCAAAAGATATTTTGATTGGGCAGAAGGCGTCGGTGGATACGCATAACGGCATAATTCCGGGCCACGTCACGCGCATCGATCCCGCCGTGGTGAATGGAACGGTCACGGTGGACGTGGGTCTTGATGGCCCGTTGCCGACGGGAGCGCGTCCGGATTTGAGCGTGGAAGGAACCGTAGAACTTGAGCGGCTTGCCGATGTGCTGTACGTCGAACGCCCGGTGCACGGCGAAGCGAACAGCACCGTGGGAATTTTCAAGGTGGTGGATGACGGCAAGGAAGCCACGCGCGTGCAGGTGCAGCTGGGCCGTACTTCGGTGAATACGGTGGAAATTGTGAAGGGTCTGGAGATCGGCGACAAAGTGATCCTTTCGGACATGTCGGCTTGGGACAATTACGATCGCGTGCAATTGAAATAGCTGTTGCTGTAATGCAGGGAACTTTTTCAGGCGTCAGGCTCGTACCTACTCTTGGGATTCGGATTCGAAGGAGCGCAGAATGACAACGACGGAACAAGGGCTGATTCGCCTCGATGGCGTGACCAAGGTTTTCTACACGGATGAAGTGGAGACGCACGCGCTGAGCGGCGTCCATCTGGAAATCAAGAATGGAGAATTTCTCTCTATCGCCGGACCTTCCGGCTGCGGAAAATCCACTCTGCTTTCGATACTGGGCCTGCTGGATTCGCCCACCGAAGGCCACTACTGGATCAACACGCAGGCGGTGGCGAATCTTTCGCTTTCAGACCGCACCCGCATTCGCAACCGCGAGATCGGGTTCATCTTTCAGGCCTTCAACCTGATTGGCGATCTCACGGTGTACGAGAACGTGGAGCTGCCGCTCACCTACCGCAGCATGGCCGCGGCAGAACGCAAGAAGCGCGTGCAGGAAGTGCTGGAGCGCGTGGGCATGGCGCATCGCATGAAGCACTACCCGTCGCAGCTCTCGGGCGGTCAGCAACAGCGCGTGGCCGTCGCGCGCGCTCTGGTGGGCTCGCCCTCGATCCTGCTGGCGGACGAACCAACCGGAAACTTGGACTCCAAAAACAGCGAAGCGGTGGTGGATCTGCTTCGTCAACTGCACCGCGAGGGCGCCACGATCTGCATGGTGACGCACGACCCGCGCTACGCGAGCATCGCGGACCGCACCATTCACCTGTTCGACGGCCGCATCGTCGAAGAAACTCTAGGCACGCGTACCGCGAGCGTCTAGAGGAATTCTGAAAACCTAGCCATTACAGCGCCTGAAAATGGTTTTTCGGTGCAGTCGGACGTGTGTGTCGGGAGGCATTCAGAAATGGAAAGCCTGATACAAGATTTGAAATACGCGGTGCGCGTGCTGCTGAAGAGCCCGGGCTTCGTCCTGATTGCGGTGCTGACGCTGGCTCTCGGCATCGGCGCAAACACCGCTCTATTTTCTGTGGTGAACGGCGTGCTGCTGCGGCCTTTGCCGTTTCCCCGGCCCAACGAACTGGTCGTCGTCTCCGAAAAGACCGCGAATTTCGACAGCTCATCGATCTCTTATCCTAATTTCCAGGATTGGCAGCGCAGCAACTCCAGTTTTGCGTCGCTCGTGGCCTATCGCAGCGACGATTTCAGCATCACCGGCAGTGGAGAAGCGGAGCGTGTGCGCGTGGGGATGGTTTCCGCCGGCTACTTCGAGACGCTCGGAGTGAACCCCACTCGCGGCCGTTTGTTTACCGCAGACGAAGATCGCAAGGGAATCGCGGCCGTGGCCCTGATCAGCGCGGGTCTATGGCAGCGCAAGTTCGGCTCCGCGCCGGACATCATCGGGAAAACGATCACCATGAACGGCGAAAGCTACACCGTGATTGGCGTGATACCCGCGAGTTTTCATCTGGAGTCCACGAATTTCAGCCGCGACAAAGATGTGTTTGTTCCCATCGGTGGAGACACGGATCCGCTTTTCCACGAGCGTGATGCGCATCCCGGAACGCGCGCCCTGGGCCGATTGAAACCGGGCGTGACGCTCGCGGCGGCGCAGGCGGACATGGATCAGATTGCGAATAATCTTGCGCTCGCGTATCCGGAGGCAGACAAAGGCGCAGGCGTCAGCCTGGTTCCGCTGAAGAAGGACATCGTTGGAGACGTGCAGCCATTCTTGTGGGTGCTGCTCGGAGCGGTGGGATTTGTATTGCTCATCGCGTGCGTGAACGTTGCGAACCTGCAGCTGGCGCGCACGACGACGCGTTCGCGGGAGTTTGCGATTCGCGCCGCGCTGGGCGCGAGCCAGTCTCGCGTGATTCGGCAATTGCTCACGGAAAGCGCTCTGCTGGGGCTGGCGGGCGGCGCGCTGGGTTTATTGCTGGCTGCTTGGGGAACTCAGGCGGCGCTTAAAGTGTTACCAGAAACGTTGCCGCGAGCGCAGGACGTCGGGGTGGATGGACGCGTTCTCATCTTCACTCTGATCGCTTCGCTGGTAGCGGGAGTTCTTTTTGGATTGGCGCCCGCGCTGAAGATAGCGCGGCCTAACCTGCAGGAAACGTTGAAAGAGAGCGGCCGCGGAGCGAGCGCCACACGGCACCGAGCACAGGGCGTCTTCGTCGTGGTGGAAATGGCCTTGGCGCTGGTGTTGCTGATCGGCGCGGGGCTGATGATTCGCAGCTTGCTGGATCTTTGGAATGTGAATCCGGGATTCAAGTCGAAAGGAGTTTTGACGTTTGCGGTTTCACTCTCGCCTTCGCTCGGTGCGAATGCGGCGACCAGCCGAAACGCGATCCGCGAGATGGATGAAAGATTGAAAAGCATACCCGGCGTGGAAAGCGTTTCGTCCACAGGCGGCGCATTGCCCATGACCGGCGACAACGAATTCCCTTTTTGGCTGGGTAGTGAACCCAAGCCAGCGGATCAGAGCGGAATGAAACAGTCGCTCTTTTATCTGGCTGAACCCGACTACTTGAGCGCGATGGGAATTCCGCTACACCGTGGACGCTTTTTCACACAGGACGACAACGAGCATTCGCCGCCGGTGATCGTGATTGATGAAAGTTTCGCGCGCGTATATTTTCCGAATCAGGATCCCATCGGCAAGCGCATCAACGTCGGCATCATCAACACCGAGCCGGAGATCGTGGGCGTGGTGGGTCACGTGAAGCAATGGGGCCTGGACACCGATGGCGACGCGAATCATCCGATCGTCGCGCAGGCGTACTTGCCGTTCATGCAAGTCCCCGATCAATTCTGGACCGGGCCGCCGCAGTCAGAGGTCGTCGTGCGGACCAAGGGCTCGCCAGCAGGACTGGTGCCGGCGATTCGCACGGCAATTGAAAAAATGAACGGTGAGAACGTGATGTACGAAACCAAGCCGCTCGAGGAAATCGTTGCGGATTCGCTGGCGGCGCGGCGATTCTCCATGATCTTGCTGGGAGTCTTCGCCGCGCTCGCGCTGCTGCTATCGAGCATCGGCATATACGGCGTGATTTCGTATGTGGTGGGCCAGCGCACCCATGAGATCGGAATTCGCATGGCGCTGGGCGCGCAGCGCAGCCACGTCTTGCGTCTGATGCTGGGAGAAGGAATGAAAATGGCATTGGCGGGTGTCGCGATCGGGATTGCCGCGGCGCTCGGGCTGACGCGGCTCATGACCAACATGCTATTCGGTGTGAGCGCCGCCGATCCCATTACTTTTTGCGGCGTAGCCCTGGTTCTGGCGAGCGTCGCGCTCGCGGCCTGTTACATTCCGGCGCGGCGCGCGATGCGCGTGGATCCGATCGTTGCGCTGCGGTACGAGTGAGCAGTAACGGATGATGAGTGACAAGTGATGAGCGACGAGCGGGGGACTCGTTGATTCCTCATCACTTGTCGCTGATCACTCATCGCTTCCTTAGGAGCGGCAATGGGAACACTACTCCAGGATCTTCGCTACGGCGTCCGGACACTCGCGAAGAATCCGGGTTTCACGATTGTGGCGGTATTGACGCTCGCGCTGGGCATCGGCGCGAACACTGCCATCTTCAGCGTGGTGGATGCTGTGCTGCTCCGTCCGCTTCCCTATCCTGAATCCGATCGCCTTTTCACGGTGTATCAGACGTTGCCAGAAGATCCTGCGCAGAACACGGGCGTGTCCTATCCGAATTATCTGGACTGGACGCAGCAGAACGAAGCGTTCGAATCGATTGCGGCCGTTCGCGGCAATGTGCTGGCGCTGAGCGGGCAGGGCGAGCCAACTTATATTCAGGCTGGCTCGGTAACGTCGAACTACTTCGACGTGCTGCGCGTAAAACCTTTGCTTGGCCGGATGCTGCAGTCATCTGATGACGCGCTCGATGCGAATCCCCTGGTGGTGATGAGCGAATCGTTGTGGCGTGCGAGATTTGGCGCTGATCCTGCCATCGTGGGAAGGACGATCACACTCGACCAGCATCCGATCACCGTTGTCGGAATCGTGCCTGCCTACTTCCATCCTTCGCTGCCGGATGCTGCAGCGCAGCTTTGGGTTCCGCTGCGCCAGGACGGCGTATTTTCCGATATGCGCGGAAGACGCGGGGGGCATTACCTGTCGGCGCTGGGAAGGTTGAAACCCGGCGTAACCGCTGCGCAAGCGCAGAGCGAGATGGCGGCGATGGAGCAGCGCCTCGCCGCGCAATTCCCCGACGAAAATAAAGGCTGGGGAATTCGCATCGTTTCTTTGCAGGCGGACATGGCTGGAAATGTGCGCACCGCGCTGCTGGTGCTTTTGGGCGCGGTTGGATTTGTGTTCCTGATTGCCTGCGCGAACGTGGCGAGCTTGCAACTGGCGCGCGCGGCGTCGCGGCGAAAAGAAATAGCGATTCGAGTGGCGCTGGGCGCCGGACGACAGCGGCTGCTGCGGCAATTTCTGACCGAGTCCGTGCTGTTGAGCGTCATCGGTGGCGCAGTAGGATTGTTGCTAGCCTATGAAGCGCTGCAGGGATTGATCGCATGGCTGCCGGCGGATTTGCCGCGAGTCTCGGAGATTCACGTGGACGCTCGCGTTCTTCTTTTTGGTTTGGCGTTGTCGGTGCTTTCCGGAGTGATTTTCGGATTGGCTCCAGCGTGGCACGGCACGGAGTCGCGATTGGCGGAAGCGCTGGAAGGCGCGCGCGGAGCAGGGGAGGAAAGAACCAGTCACCGCGCACGGAATATATTCGTCGTCGCGGAAACGGCGCTGGCCATCGTGCTGCTGATCGGCGCGGGATTGCTGATCCGCAGCTTCGCTCGTTTGCAGCAGGTAAACGTCGGATTCAATCCCGCGCAATTGCTGACGGCGCAGGTCGGCTTGCCGCGCGCGCAGTACGCGAAGCCGGAGCAATGGATTTCGTTCTACCAGCAGACGCTCGAACGAATGAACGCACTGCCCGGCGCGCAGGAAGCAGCTGTGGCGGTTCCTTTGCCGCTGAGCGATTCCTACATCAATCTGGCATTCGAGATCGAAGGCCGTCCACCGCGCTCGAAAAGTGATGCGCCGACGGCGGATTTTGTGGCCATCAGCCCGAATTATTTTCACGTGATGCAGGTGCCGCTGCTGCGCGGCCGGGAATTCAGTGCTGCTGATTCGGAAGCTGGACCGAAGGTATGCGCGATTTCTGCCAGCTTGGCGCAGCAACTGTTTCCCCATGAGAGCGCGCTGGACCGGCGAATTCTTATCGGCTATCCGGCGAACAGCTCACGCGAGATCGTCGGTATCGTGGGAGATGTGAAGGACAGCGATCTTTCAGCGCGGCAATCGGCGCAGATTTATGTGCCGTTCGTACAGAATCCGTTCTGGGCCGCGGATATTGCCGTGCGCGCGCATGGAAATCCCAGCGCGCTGGGCGGCGCGCTGCGCGAACAGATTCGTGCGATTGATCCGGCGCTGCCGGTTGCTGAGGTGCGACCGATGGCGGAAGTCGTCGGCAGCTCGATCGCCCAGCCAAGATACCGCACGACGCTCCTGAGCCTGTTCGGAGGCGCGGCATTGCTGCTGGCGGCTATTGGGATTTACGGCGTGCTGGCGTACACCGTCGCGCAACAGACCCGCGAGATCGGCATCCGCATGGCTCTGGGAGCGAATCCGGGGACAGTGCTGCGGCTGGTGCTAGGGCGCGGATTGCGGCTTGCGGGAGCGGGCACGGTAATCGGCGTGCTGGCGTCGTTGATGTTGACGCGGTTGCTTGGCAGCCTGCTTTTTGACGTAAGCGCGACTGATCCCCTGACATTTGCCGCGGTGGCGGGATTGCTGCTCGGCGTCGCATCGCTTGCTTGTTATGTGCCGGCGCGCAGAGCGATGCGCGTGGACCCGATGGTGGCGCTTCGATACGAGTGATCAGTGGCGAGCGTAAAGCCTGCCGTTTCTCATCACTCGTCACTTACCACCATCTTTAGGAGTTGTGAATGGAAAACCTGTTGCAGGACATTCGTTACGGACTACGAACGCTGGGGAAAAATCCCGGCTTCACGATCGTCGCGATTCTGACGCTCGCGCTTGGCATCGGCGCGAACGCTGCGATCTTTTCGCTTACGGATCAGGTTCTGCTGCGTTTGCTTCCCGTCGAGCGGCCGCGCGAGCTCGTGGTGCTCACTTCTCCGGGAGTAAACCACGGACGCGTTTGGAGCGACATTGACGGCGGGCCATCATTTTCCTATCCGATGTACAAGGATTTGAGCGATCGCAACGAAGTGTTCGCAGGCTTGCTCGCGCGTTATCACACGGAAGTGAATGTGGCGGGACAAGGACAGTCCCAACTAGGCGAGGCCGAGCTAGTCAGCGGAAATTATTTCCAGGTGCTGGGAGTGCGGCCGTTTCTCGGGCGAGTTTTCAGCGCGCAAGACGAAACCGCGCCCGGCGCGAATCCTGTGGCGGTGCTGAGCTTCGGATATTGGACCCGGCACTTCGGCAGCGATCCGAACATCTTGAATAAGCAGCTCGCCGCGAATGGAAATTCCCTGACGGTGGTGGGCGTGGCTCGCCCCGGTTTCAGTGGCGTGCAAGTGGGTCAAATCCCGGACCTGTTCATCCCTATCGCCATGAAAGCGCAGATGACTCCGAATTGGGATGGGCTCGCCGATCGCAACGATCATTGGGTCACGATGTTGGGCCGGCTGAAACCGGGAATGTCCGCAGAAAAAGCGCAAGCAGGGCTGGCCCCTTTGTACCGCTCATTGATGGAAGGCGACGCTACGGCTCTGAAGCTTTCCCCGCGCGACCGGCAACCATTTGTGAATCGCAAGCTGGTCCTTGACACCGGATCTCATGGCCGGCCGATCCTGCAGCACGACACCAAACAGCCGCTGCTGGTGCTGATGGCCATGGTGGGATTGGTGCTCTTGATCGCGTGCGCCAATCTGGCCGGCCTGCTGATCGCGCGCGGGGAGGGGCGGCAGCGTGAAATCGCGTTGCGCCTGGCGTTGGGGGCAGGGCGGGTGCGGCTGGTGCGGCAGCTGATGACGGAAAGTTTGCTACTGGCGATCGCGGGAGGCGCGGCCGGATTGGCGCTGGCTTCCTGGACGCTCAGCGTGATCGTTAGATCGATTCCGGACAACGAAGGCGCTGCGGGGCTCACGGCGCAGCTGGATTATCGCGTGCTGATTTTTGCCAGCGTGGTTTCGCTGGTCACGGGCGTGTTGTTTGGACTGGCCCCGGCAATTCGCGCCACGCACACGGATCTGCAGAGCGTCTTGAAGGACCAGGGAGTGAACGTATCGGGCGGAAAAGCCAACGTGCGCGTGCGCAAGTCGTTGATGGTTTCGCAAATTGCATTGACCGCGGTGTTGCTGGCCGCAGCCGGCCTGTTTGCGCACAGCTTGTTGAATCTGAAGACGCAGGACCTGGGCGTTCATCCGGACCACGTGCTGGAATTTTCGATCTCGCCAGAATTGAATCGCTATACCCCGGCGCAGACGATCGCGCTAGAGGACCGCATACGAAAAACCATGGAAGCGCTGCCCGGCGTGCGGTCCGTGAGCGCATCGGAAATACCGATGCTTGCGGATAGCAATTCGTCCGCCAACATTACCGTCCAGGGATACAACGCGCAGGAAGACGAAGAGATGAACGTGGACCAGAACTGGGTGGGTCCGAACTTCCTGGCCACCATGGGAATTCCACTGCTGAACGGGCGGGAATTCTCCGAAGCTGATTCCAGCACGGCGCCCAAAGTTGCGATCATCAACGAGGCGATGGCGCGCCGATACTTTGCAGGACGCAATCCTACCGGCATGCATTTCGGTTTCGGCGGAGGCAAGGACACCAAGCTTGACACGGAAATTGTAGGCGTCGTGAAGGACAGCAAGAATACCGACGTGAAAAAGTCCGCTCGCCCGTTTGTATTCTTGCCCTATGCGCAGAGTCCGCATGCTGGAAACGCGACATTTTACGCGCGCACGAATCAGGATCCTGTTGCGCTGACGGTCACGCAGCGCAACCTGATTCAAGGATTCGACAGCACCCTGCCAGTTTACGGCGTAAAAACTTTGACGGCACAAGTGGACGAAATCATGTTCACCGACCGATTGGTTACGGTTTTCTCGTTGTGTCTCGGCTTGCTGGCCTCCCTGCTCGCAGCGGTGGGTTTGTACGGCGTGATGGCTTACGTGGTGGCGCGCCGCACGCGTGAAATCGGAATTCGCATGGCGCTGGGAGCCACGCAGAAAAATGTGGCCTGGATGATTTTGCGCGAAATCATCGGGATGCTGGGCGCAGGCCTATGCATCGGACTGGTCGCGGCATACGGAATCGGAAGAGTGGTCGAATCGCTGCTGTTCGGCGTGAAAGCCGGCGATCCAGCTGTTTTCGTGGTCGCCGCGGGATTGCTGGTCGTAGTTGCTCTGCTGGCCGGCTGGCTGCCGTCGCGCAAAGCTGCAAACGTGGATCCCATGGTCGCGCTGCGCTACGAATGAGTCGTGACGCGCGGTTATACAAACGTGAAAACGTCGCCTGCGAAATATTGCAGCGCGTTTGACGAAGCGGTTGCTGAGGTACGCGGATGGAAGCGCTGCTACAAGATTTGAAATACGCTGTTCGGACGCTCGCGAAAAATCGCAGCTTCACGATCGTTGCGGTGTTGACGCTGGCGCTCGGAATTGGTGCGAATACCGCGCTTTTTTCGGTGGCGAATGGCGTCCTTCTGAACCCGCTCCCTTTTCCGGCGCCGAACCAGCTGGTGGCCCTGTATGAAAAGCGGGTTAGCTTCGCACGCGCGTCGATTTCCTATCCGAATTTTCTCGATTGGCGGCAGGACAACCGCAGTTTCGCTGCGATGGCTGCGTTTCGCCAGGACGATTTCAATCTCACAGGCACCGGCGAAGCCGAACATATCCGCGGCGAGATGGTCTCCGCCGATTTCTTTGCGACGTTGGGCGTGAAGCTGGTGGCAGGCCGCTTCTTCACCCCGGACGAGGACCGCATCGGCGGCGCGCCTGTCGCGCTGATCAGCACAGGCTTGTGGACGCGCAAATTCGGCGCTGCGCCGGACCTCGTCGGCCGGACAATCACGCTCAACGGCACCGACTACACGATCATTGGCGTGGTTCCGGCCGGTTTCCACCTGCGATTGAATGGTTTCGCGGAAAATAGCGACGCTTATATCCCCATCGGCCAATGGACCGACGTGGTTTTCCCCGATCGCTCGGCTGGCCTGGGGATGAAAGCGATCGGCAGGCTAAAGCCGGGCGTTACGGTGGAGCAGGCTCGCGCCGAGATGAATTCCATTGCGAACCAGCTCGCGGAGGCTTACCCGGTCGCGGATCAGGATTCGGGCATCACGGTGATGCCGCTCAAGCAAAGCATGGTGGGCGAGATCGAGCCATTTCTTTTCGTGCTGCTCGCGGCTGTTGGCTTCGTCCTGCTCATCGCCTGCGTCAACGTCGCCAATCTGGTTCTGGCCCGCTCCACGGGCCGTGCTCGTGAATTCGCGATACGCGCCGCTCTGGGCGCAAGCCGAGGGCGCGTGCTGCGTCAACTGCTGACCGAAAGCATGCTTGTCGCGCTGGCTGGTGGCGCGCTCGGATTGCTCGTAGCGGCATGGGGAACGCAGGGGATTCTTAGTCTGGTTTCGGACACGCTGCCCCGCGCCCAGGAGGTGCGGGTTGATGGCCGCGTGCTTTTCTTCACGCTCGGGATTTCGCTGCTATCGGCAATTCTCTGCGGGCTGGTGCCCGCACTGAGAGCTGCGCGGCTCGATGTGCAAGCGACATTAAAAGAGGGTGGCCGCGGTACAAGCGGCGCGCGCCACAGAGCGCAAGGCGTCTTTGTAGTGGCGGAAATGGCCATGGCACTGGTGCTTCTGGTCGGCGCGGGGCTGATGCTTCGTAGCTTGTCGCGGCTCTGGAGCGTAAACCCGGGATTCGACCCTCATCAGGTGTTGATGTTCTACGTGGCTCTTCCACCGTCGATGGACTCGGCAACACCGGCCGCGACGCGGGCGTCGCTTCTGCAACTGCATGAGAGGCTGAGTTCGATTCCGGGAGTTCAGTCGGTCTCGCTGCTGCGCGGCTCGCTGCCCATGTGGGACGATTCCGAGGATCCATTCTGGATAGCCGGCCGTCCGAAGCCGCTCAGTGACAACGATAAGTACTGGTCCATCTGGTCCGAAGTTGAGCCTGATTATTTGAAGGTGATGGGGATCCCGCTGGTGCGCGGCCGGTTCTTCACTCCTGTAGACACGGAAAGTTCGCCGCGTGTTGCAGTGATCGATGAGGAGTTCGCCCGGAAATATTTCCCCGGCGAAGATCCCATTGGGAAAGTCATTATCGACGATTATGTGGACCCAGCCACAATTGTCGGCGTGGTAGGCCACGTGAAGCAATGGGGCCTGGACGACAAACTCGCGATGCATGCCGAATTTTATCTTCCCTTCAGGCAGATTCCGGACAAGTACATGTCGCGCGCGAATCGCAGCACTACGCTGGTGCTGCGAACGACGGTTGCGCCGCTCTCTCTCACCGAGAGTATCCGGCACGAGATCCAGCAAATGAACAGCGAAGAGGTGATGTTTAGTCCCGCAACCATGGACGATATCGTCTACAACCGGTCGATCCTAGCGCAGCGCTTCTCGATGGTCCTGTTGGGTGCGTTCGCGGCGGTGGCGTTGCTGCTGGCGAGCGTGGGAATTTACGGCGTGGTTTCCTACATCGTGGTGCAGCGGACGCACGAGATCGGTATTCGGGTCGCGCTCGGCGCGAAGCAGAGCGACGTAATGCGCTGGGTGCTCGGCGCAGGCGCGCGCATGGCACTGCTCGGAGTGGGAATCGGAATTGCAGCGGCGCTTGCGCTTACGCGTCTTATGACCAATTTGCTGTACGGCATAAGTGCCGCGGATCCCATCACCTTCGTCGGCGTGGCGGCGCTATTGACGCTCGTAGCGTTCGCCGCCTGTTACATTCCGGCACGGCGCGCGATGCGCGTGGATCCCATGGTGGCATTGCGGCACGAATGAGCGCGCCCCATGGAACTTGCGCGGCTGAAATAACGTATCTGTCGTGGAAGGCGCGGCCACCAGATCACCCGTGAATCGTTTTGAGCCGATCGGCGTCGGGTTCCACAGAAGGGTCGAGCACCGCGCGCCTGGAAACGCTGCTGCTAGATTACGGAGCTGACAATGGAAACTCTACTGCAAGACATTCGATACGGCGCGCGCATGCTCATGAAAAATCCCGGCTTTATGATCGTCGCCGTCATCACCCTGGCGCTGGGCATTGGCGCGAACACCGCCATTTTCAGCATGGTGGATGCGTTTCTGCTGCGGCCGCTCCCCGTGGCGGAACCAGCACAGATCACCGTGCTGGCGTTCCAGCAGAAACAAGGAAATTTCCTGACGCAATTCTCGATTGCGGATTATCGCGATATCCAAAAGCAAACGAAAGAAGTGTTTTCGGATGTTTTCGCTTGGCAGTTCGGCCTGGATGGCCTGAGCGTAGACGGCAAAGCCGATCGCATCATGACCAACTACGTAACTGGAAATTATTTTTCCGCGCTGGGCCTCAAGCCGGCGCTGGGCCGGTTCATTCTGCCTGCGGAAGGCGATGTGCTGGGCGCGGATCCTGTGATGGTCCTCGGTTATTCCTACTGGCAGACGCGTTTCGGTGGCGATCCGGGAATTGTGGGGCGAAAAGTTTCCGTGGACGGCAAGCCGATCACCATCGTGGGCGTCGCCCCTAAAGGCTTTGTCGGAGTCTATCCAATTCTGAGCGTGCAAGGTTATTTGCCGATGGGCATGGCAATCATTGCCGGCAATCCGAGCGATTTTATGACCAACCGCCAGATTCGCAATGTTCCGATTCTCGCGCGACTCCGGCCAGGCGTAAGCGTGCAGCAGGCGCAGGCCGTTTTGACCGTGGTATCCCGGAGACTGGCTCAGGAATATCCCGATGCGCACAAAGAACTCGACGTGCGGGTCTTTCCAGAACTTCGCGCGCGGCCGAATCCTGATCCCAATAACACGGTGATGGTAGTGGGGGGCCTTTTTCTAGGCTTGGCCGTGATGGTGTTGCTCCTCGCGTGCGTCAACGTGGCCAATATTCTGCTGGTGCGCTCTACCGTGCGTGAACGCGAAATGGCGATTCGCGCCGCCTTGGGCGCCGCACGAATCCGGCTGATTCGTCAGTTGCTTACCGAAAGTGTTTTACTGGCACTGTTGGGCGGCGTGGCCGGAGTTCTTCTGGGCTATTGGGGCAGCTCGGCGCTCAGTTCGATAAACGTGCAAACGGATCTTCCCGTTCATTTTGATTTCGGTTTTGATTGGCGCGTTTTTGGTTTCGCCACCGCGGCGGCATTCGTCACCGGAATTATCGTGGGCATCGTGCCCGCGGTGCGCGCCTCGCGTGGAAATTTGAGCGCGATTCTGCACGAAGGCGGGCGCGGAGTGGTGGGCGGAAAGAATCGGCTGCGCAGTACGCTGGTGGTGGTGCAGGTGGCGGGTTCGCTGATGCTGCTCATCATCGCCGGACTATTCACGCGCAGTCTGGCACAGGCGCAACGAACTGACCTCGGCTTCAGACCCGATCACGTCCTGAACCTGATCATGGATCCCAACGAAATCGGATACAACCAGGCGCAAACGAGGGATTTCTACAAAGGTCTGTTGCAGCGCGTGCGCGCGCTTCCCGGTGTTGTATCGGCTTCGACCGCCAACGCTACTCCCATGGGTTACTACAACAATTTCGATTCACTCACCATTGAAGGATACCAGCCGCCTCCCGGCCAGTCCGCTCCGTCTTCCCTCTACAACACCGTTTCCACGGATTACTTCCAGACGATGGGAATTCCTCTGTTGCGCGGTCGAGTCTTCACGGAAGCGGACGACGAAAATACGCAATATGTGGCGATCGTCAGCGAAGCGATGGCCAAGCAGTATTGGGCGGAGAAAGATCCCATGGGCCGGCAATTTAAAATGTCCACCGACCCGGCGCATTCGCTCGTGGTGATTGGCGTAGCCAAGGACATTCGCTTCAACGGCCTCACCGGGCCATTTAGTCCGATGTTCTACGCGCCGTTCCTGCAGCATCAAGCTGCAAATTCCCTCCAGACTTTGCAACTACGCACGGCTGGGACGCCGGAAATGATGATTCCGGAAACCGAGCACGTCATCGAATCGCTCGCGCCGCAGCTTCCAATTTTCGATGTGCAGACGATGTCGCAGGCGCTCAATACGCTGAACGGGCTGCTTTTTTACAAAATCGGAGCGGTGCTGGCGGCGCTGCTTGGAATGCTGGGACTGATTCTGGCGATCGTTGGAGTTTACGGCGTGGTTTCTTACGCCGCGACTCAGAAAACGCACGAAATCGGAGTGCGCATGGCGCTGGGTGCGCAGCCCGCCGACATTCTGAAAATGGTCTTTCGCGAAGGACTGCTGATCGTCGGCATTGGCCTGATCGCGGGCATCGGCGGCGCGCTGGCTGCCGGCCAGGTCGTTGGCAGCTTTCTGACGGTCAGCGCTCGAGATCCGGTCACGTACGCGATCGTCACGGCAATTCTTTTGATGGTGGCGCTGAGCGCGTGCTTCATTCCAGCGCGGCGCGCGATGCGTGTGGATCCGATGGTCGCGCTGCGATACGAGTGAGCCGTGACCAGTGACGAGCGGGAGCTAGGTCGTTTCTCATCACTTGTCACTCATCACTTGTCACTTCCTTAGGGGGTTGCCATGGGAACGTTGCTTCAGGACCTTCGCTACGGCATTCGCATGCTGGCGAAAAGCCCGGGCTTCACGGCGCTAGCGATCCTTACGCTGGCGCTCGGAATCGGCGCGAACACCGCGATTTTCTCGGTGATCAATTCAGTCTTGCTGCGCCCGCTGCCATTTCACGAGCCCGGACGCTTGGTGGCACTTTGGCAAACCGAAAGCGCGCCGGGCAACTTTCCGCTGACTGGACCCGATTATCTGGACTGGCAAGCACAGAGCCGCACCCTGGAAGCGACCAGCCTGTACTCCTGGGAACGGACGGCGAACGCCAGCGGTACCGGTCAGAGCGAAGCCGTTTCCGTGAGCAGCACTCAAGCCGATTTTTTCGCTCTCCTCGGCGTGCAACTAAGGATCGGGCGCACTTTCGATCCCGGCGAGGATCAGGCCGGAAAAAATCATGTGGCCATTCTGAGCAACGCCTTCTGGCATCGGCAATTCGGTGGCCGCTCTGACGTCTTGGGCAAGACGATCGAGTTAAATGACGAATCCTACTCCGTCATCGGCGTCCTGCCCGCTTGGTTCAATTTTCAGCGCGCCTCGGAAATTTGGACTCCCATGGACATGACGCCCAAAGCGCTGGGTCCGCGCGGCGAGCATTCCTATCGCGCCATCGCCAGACTTAAACCGAATGTCACCGTAAGCCAGGCTCAGGCGGAACTCAACAGCATCACGAAGCAGGTGGCAAAACAAAACGGGGATAACGATAAGTACAACGGAGCCGTAGTCGTTTCGCTAACCGAGCAGCTAACCGGAAGTTCTCGGGAAAGTCTTTTCATCCTGCTCGGCGCCGTGGCGCTCGTGCTGCTGGTGGCCTGCGCCAACGTCGCGAACCTGATGCTGGCTCGCGCGACCAATCGTCAGCGTGAAATTGCCGTGCGCGCCGCTATGGGCGCTGGACGCTGGCGGATGGCGCGCCAACTGCTCACCGAAAGCATTTTGCTTTCTCTGCTCGGTGCCGCAGTGGGGCTTGTGGGCGCGTTCTGGGCAGTATCGTTTCTGGAGTCGGCCGAATCACTTCCGATTCCCCGCGCCAATCCCATTCAAATTGACTTCACCGTGCTGCTGTTCACGATCGGCGTCAGCATTCTGGTTGGCGCGCTGTTCGGCCTGGCGCCTGCCATGCAGTCCTTCCGGGTGAACCTCAGCGAGGAGCTCAAATCCAGCGCCCAGGCCGTGGTAAGTCCGTCCGGTGCGCGCCGCCTGCTCCGCGACGCGTTGGTCGTCGGCGAAATCGCCGCCTCGCTGGCCTTGCTCATCGGCGCAGGATTGCTGCTGCGCAGTTTCTCGCGTTTGCGCAATTCAGGAATTGGCGTGCAAGCGGATAACGTAATCACCATGGGAGTCAAGCTGCCCAACGCAAAATACAAAACGTTGCCGGCTCGCCGCCAGTTCTTTGACCAACTGCTCGATCGCATTCAGCGCGAGCCGGGTGTTCAGGCCGCAGCAGCCTCGACGGAAATTCCTTTGGAAGGCGGCACGAACGGGTACGTCACGGTGGATGGCCAAAACGATCCTGCGCTCGCGACCCAGCTCGTCGAATGGAACAACATCACGCCTGATTATTTTCGCGCGTTCGGCGTACCCGTTGTGCAAGGTCGCGTTTTCACCGCCGAAGACCTGGAACGCACGGCTGTTGCGAATTTGAAACTGGATGATCTTTATAAGAATGATCCGAACCTGAAAACGTTGCCGCCGGAAATTGGATTTGTTGCCGTTATCAACCGCAAGATGGCGCAATTGTATTGGCCGAAACAGGATGCGCTCGGCAAAGTGTTTCACGCCGGCGGCGTTCCGGTCACCGTGGTCGGTGTTGTTGGCGATGTTAAGGAGTGGGACATACGCAAAGACGTGCCTCCCCAAGCATATTTTCCGCTCACGGCGGCGCTCGACAATGAAGGATATGGCGTGCAGCTGACGGTGAAGACCAGCGTCGCTCCGCGCAGCGTTTTGGCGTCGATTCGCGGTGACCTGAATGCCCTCGATGGTGGCTTGGCCGTATTCCGCCCACGCAGCATGGATGAAGTCGTCGCCGACGCGACGCAGGACACTCGCGAGCAGACCATCATGCTCGGCATTTTTGCCGCGCTCGCACTGTTGCTGGCATCCGTCGGAATTTACGGAGTGATGGCCTACGTTGTGACGCAACGCACGCACGAAATCGGCGTGCGCATGGCGCTGGGCGCGCAGCAGCACGACGTGTTGCGGCTGGTTCTCGGCGAAGGGTCGCGGCTCACTGCTAGCGGCGTCGCAATCGGCCTGGCGGCAGCGTTCGCTCTCACGCGATTGCTGCGCTCGCTGCTTTTCGGCGTCAGCGCCAGCGATCCGTTGACCTTCGCGGGAGTTTCCATTTTGCTTGCGCTCGTCGCGCTGGCAGCGTGCTACATCCCGGCGCGGCGCGCTGCACGTGTGGATCCGATGGTGGCTTTGCGCTACCAGTGATAAGCGACAAGTGATGATGCAGCGCGCATCGTCATCCTGAGGGAGCAAAGCGACCGAAGGATCTCAGTTTCGACGAAAGTTTACCAGGAGTCAAAGAATGGAAACCCTGCTGCAAGACATTCGCTACGGCATTCGCATGTTGGCGAAGAATCCCGGCTTCACGGCCATCGCCGTTCTTACCTTGGCACTGGGCATCGGCGCGAACACGGCAATTTTCTCCGTGGTCAACGCGGAGCTTCTGCGTCCTCTGCCGTTCCGTGATCCGGGCCAGCTTGTACGTGTGGCCACTGCCAATGCGCGGCTTCACACCGTGAGCGGCGCGGTTTCCTATCCCGATTTCGCGGACTGGCGCGCGCAAAATCACGTTTTTCAGGACATGGCTGCGTATACGGACTCCAGCTTTGCTCTCACGGGAACCGAACAGCCCGCGCACCTGCAAGGCGCGACTGTCACCGCCGCCATGTTCCGTCTGCTGGGGGTTTCGCCGGAATTGGGCCGCGGGTTTCTGCCGGAAGACGATGAACCTCACCATCACGTCGTGATTCTCAGCCATCGCCTATGGGAAGAGCGCTTCGGCGGCGATCCGCAGATCATCGGGCGCGTGATCACGCTGGATAACAGCGCTTACACGGTGGTGGGCGTGATGCCCGCGAGCTTTCAGTATCTGCTGCAACGCGAAACGCCGGAGCTGTGGTCCAGCTTCAGCCCTTTGCGGGAATCCACTACCGATTCACCTACGATGGCCGATGAGCGTGACGCGCACTTCTTGAGAGTAATCGCGCGAAGGAAGCCTGGCGCCACGGTCGCAGAGGCGCAAGCCAACATGGATGTGATCGCCGCGTCGCTGGCTAAGCAGTATCCCGACACCAACAAGTATTTCGGGGTGCGCGTGGTTTCCGAGCAGGAAGAATTGACGCACAGCATCCGTCCGGCGCTGTTCGTGATGATGGTAGCAGTGGGATTTGTGCTCTTGATTGCGTGTGGGAACGTGGCGAATCTGCTGCTGGCACGGGCCACGTCGCGCACACGTGAAATCGCCATCCGCTCGGCGCTGGGCGCCGGCCGTCACCGCGTGGTTCGGCAGCTCCTCACCGAAAGTTTTCTGCTCGCACTGCTGGCCGGAGCGCTTGGTCTGCTGCTGGCGACGTGGGGAAGCGCCGCCTGGGTGCGATTTAGTCCCGAAAACTTGCCGCGGATCGCTGAAATTCGCATGGATGGCTGGGTGCTGGCCTTCACGACGGCACTGTCGCTGGCAACAGGAATGCTGTTCGGGCTCGCTCCTGCTCTGCAAGTGTCGCACGCCAATATCGTGGATGCTTTGAAAGAGGGCGCGCTCAGCAGCAGCGCAGGGCGCGGCCGTCATGCACTGCGCAGTTCGTTGGTTATTGTCGAAATAGCGTTGGCGCTGGTGCTGCTGGTTGGAAGCGGACTTCTGATTCGCAGCTTGATGCACTTGCAGAACGTAAATCCGGGATTCGATCCGCACAACGTGATGACCTCCAACGTGGACTTGCCGGATGAAAAATACACGGATGCCAAGAAGGCTCAATATTTTAAAGATCTGATACCGCAACTCAAGGCGCTGCCGGGAGTGCAATCAGCTGCGGGCATTTATCCGCTGCCGATGGGCGGCGATGAAATTCGCACCATTTTTCAAATTGACGGGCATGCGGTGCCCAAGAGCGAGGAGCCGCACACCTCCCTGCGGGACATCACGCCGGAATATTTTGCGACGATGCGGATCCCCATTCTGCAGGGCCGCGATTTCGGTGCGCAGGACGAGCCGGCTTCTTCGCCGGTGATCATCATCAACGAGGCGCTCGCGCATCAGGCCTTCCCTGGCGAAAATCCAATTGGAAAACACATCAAGCCCGAAGTTGCCGCCGGAGCGAACGAGCCAGTGATGCGCGAAGTCGTCGGCGTGGTGGGCAACGTGAAGTTTCACGATTTGAGCGACGAATGGGCTTCGGAATCGTACGTCCCCTACGCGCAAATACCGTTCGGTTCCATCACCCTGGTAGTGCGCACGGCGCAGGATGCTCATGGTCTGGCGAGGCCCATGGCCGAAACAGTTCGCTCGCTGGATAAAGATTTGCCCACTTATGCGCCCAAGACCGTCGAAGAATATCTGAATGGCACGATCGCGCAACCCCGCTTCAATTCGTATCTGCTGGGAATTTTTGCGGCGTTGGCCATGCTGCTGACGGCAGTCGGCTTGTACGGTGTGATTTCTTATTCCGTGGCTCAGCGCACGCACGAACTCGGCATCCGCATGGCCCTGGGCGGGCAGAGGCGAGACATGCTGCGACTGATCGTCGGGCAAGGGTTGCGCCTCGCGGCATTTGGCGTCGCGATCGGTTTGGCCGCGGCATTTGCGCTCACGCATTTTCTATCCAGCATGCTGTTTGGCGTCAGCGCTGCCGACCCCGTTTCCTACATCGCCGTGGTGGCCTTGCTACTCGGCGTGGTGGTCGTCGCGTGCTACGTTCCGGCGCAGCGGGCCATGCGCGTGGACCCGATGGTTGCACTGCGCTACGAGTAGACCTCCGGTGCGCCATGGACGGCCTAACAGCTGGCAAGAGCCCCGGCGGCATCGAAAATCGGACTGTCCGAAATCGCAACGAGCATTCCCGCAATTGGTCATAGATGGCCTTGTAAGGCTCTCATCTCGGCTTTAATCTATTGTAAATAGAGGCCTTATATTAATATTAGGCTGGAATCCCACCTGCCCATATTCGGGAGGCACTCAATCAGAGACGTCTCGCATCCAGCTAAGCGGGGCTCGAATAATGAAAATCATGACGCTCGAATCCACTACCGAAACCGCCAGGACGCAGCCACGAGTGCTCATCGCGGACGACCAGCCCGACATCCTGGAAGCGCTTCGACTGTTGCTCAAAGGACACGGCTACGTCACTGAGGCAGTGACCTCGCCGGCGGCCCTGTTTGCCGCCGTTTCCCAAGACGGATTCGACCTGATCCTCATGGATCTTAATTATGCTCGCGACACAACTTCAGGCCGCGAGGGACTAGACCTGCTGGCGCGACTGAAAGCCAGCGAAGACGCTCCCCCAATCGTAGTGATGACCGGTTGGGCCACCGTTGGTCTGGCAGTCGAAGCCATGCAACAGGGCGTCGGCGATTTCGTCGAAAAGCCCTGGGTCAATTCCCGGTTGCTCGAAATTCTTCAGAAACAAGTGCAGATCGGCCGCGAGCGCCGCGAAGCCCGGCAAAAAGCGGCGGCCAACACCATCGCGCAGAGCGAAATTGCCTCGCAGCTTCACGCGCAGGATCGCGAGATTGCAGAGGCGCGTTCGATCCAGCAGGGGTTTCTGCCGAAGGAAATTCCGCAATTGCTCGGATTCGAAATTGCTGGCGCCTGGCAACCAGCGCGCGTGGTAGGCGGCGACTATTACGACATCCTTCCGTTCGGTCCAGAGACGCTAGGTATATGCATTGGCGATGTTGCCGGCAAGGGCATGCCAGCGGCGCTGCTCATGTCTAATCTGCAGGCTGCTTTTCGAGGTTTCGCTTCCCCCTCGCTTGCTCCGGAAGAATTGTGCGAGCGCTTGAATTCGCTCATCTGCCGCAATATCGCGACGGACCGCTTCATCACCTTTTTCTACGCCCAACTGGACGGCCCGGCTCGCCGCCTGCGTTACACCAATGCCGGACACAATGCGCCGATCGTGTCGCATCGCGATGGCACGCACGATCGCCTGCTGGAAGGCGGCGGCATTCTCGGCGTGTTTCCGACCCAGGAGTTTGCCACCGGCATCTACGACCTGGCAGCGGGCGACCGCGTGCTGCTCTTTACCGATGGCGTCACGGAGGCGCGCGTTCCGGAAGGCGAAGAGTTCGGCGAACTGCGCCTGTTGGACCTGCTCGAACAAAATCGCGACAAAAGCGCGGAAGATTTGCAGAAAATAGTTTTGCAAGCCGCCGGCGAATTCTGCGGCGGCCACTGGCATGACGACGCCACACTGATCGTCATAGCCGTGGAATAATCATCACGGCCGAGCGCGGCAACGATCCGTGCGCTCGAAAACCCGCAACAGAAACTCGAACCGAGGAGCGAACGGGCGTGATCAAACTGATTGACGTCGAAAAATTCTACGAATCCGGGGCGGGAAAAACCTGGGTGCTTCGCCGCATCAACCTGGAAATTCGCGAAGGCGATTTCATCACCGTCATGGGGCCATCCGGCGCGGGCAAATCCACTCTGATGGGGATCATCGGCATGCTCGATGGCGCCTGGAAGGGGGAATATCACCTGCTCGATAATCCGGTGCATAAGCTCGATAATCGCCACCGCGTAGAGCTGCACAAAAAATATATCGGCTTCGTTTTCCAACAATATCACCTGCTGGACAATCTCACCGTCGCCGAGAATCTGGACCTGCCGCTTTCTTATCGCGACATCAAGAAGACCGAGCGCGAAGGGATGGTCGCGGACGCTCTGGATCGGTTCCAGATTGTCGGCAAGAAAGCGCTTTTCCCCAATCAGCTTTCCGGCGGGCAGCAGCAGCTGGTGGCTGTTGCGCGCGCCGTGATTGGCAAACCCAAACTGATCCTCGCCGATGAGCCCACCGGCAGTCTGCATTCCAGCCAGGGCAAAATGATCATGGATATGCTGAAGAAATTGAACGATGACGGCACAACGATTATTCAAGTGACGCACAACAACGAGTGGGCCGCGTACGGCAATCGCATCATCCAGCTCGCCGACGGATGGATCGTGGACGGCCAGCCTGTGGCGGGCGGAGCCACAGCCAGCCGCTGAACGCGCATTGCGCAGTGCGGAGGGAGCAAGGAGTTCGAGTTGCAAAACACGCAGTTCTTTGAAAACTTGCTGCAGGATATACGCTACGCGTTTCGCATCTTGCGTCACAGCCCGGGCTTTGCGGCTACGGCCATCGCCGCATTGGCGTTGGGCATCGGGGCGAACACCGCGATCTTCACGGTCGTCAATACGGTTCTGCTGCAACCGCTCGCCTATCCCCAGCCGGATCGCCTGGTGCAACTTGAACTCAGCAGTCCAGAGGGGAATGGAAATGTCACCTCGATTCCGAAGTACATGGTGTGGCGTGAACAGACGCAGGTTCTGCAGGATGTGGCCGCCTACGATGAAGGTGGCCCGGGCGTAAACCTCACGGGGGGCGATCGCCCGGAGCAGCTCAAAGGCGTGCACGTTTCCGCCAGTTTTTTCCCGTTGTTCGGCGCGAGTATGTCGGCTGGGCGTGCGTTTTCTGCGGACGAGGATCGTCCCGGCGGCGCGCGGTTGGTGGTGATCAGCAACGGATTGTGGCGCCGGCGATTCGCGGCGGATCCCAACATCGTCGGCAGGGACATCGCGCTCGGCGGCGAGCCCTATTTAGTGACGGGCGTGCTCGTTCGGACCTTCACTTCGGATCCACCTGCGGATATTTACCTGCCGCTGCAAGCAGACCCCAACAGCACGGACCAGGCTCATTACTTGCGTTCGGCGGCCCGCATGAAACCCGGAGTTACGCTGGCGCAAACCCAGGCCGCGATGAAACTCGCCGCTGAAGAATACAAACGAAAATTTCCCGGCAACATCGGCATGGGCCCGCAAGAGAGCTTCACCGCCGAGCCGCTGCGCGACACGGTGATTGGCGACGTGCGCAAGTCGCTGCTGATCTTGCTGGGCGCGGTCGGCATGGTGCTATTGATTGCCTGCGCCAACGTGGCCAATTTGCTGCTGGTGCGCGCCACCATGCGCAAGCGCGAAATCGCCATCCGCGCCGCGATGGGCGCCCGGCGCGGACGCATTATCCGCCAGCTGCTCACGGAAAGCGTCTTGTTGTCCCTGGGCGGCGGGGTGTTCGGTCTGATTCTTGGTTATTTCGGCGTGCACGCGCTGCTCACGATCAACCCAGGCAACATTCCTCGAATCGGCGAGCGAGGAGCCGCGATCACTCTTGACTGGCGCGTGCTGGCGTTTACCCTGCTCGTCTCGCTGGGCACGGGAATATTATTCGGGCTGATACCCGCCTTCAACGCATCGCACGCGGATCTTGGCCTCACGCTGAAAGAAAGCGGCGTGCGCTCCGGTAGTGGCCTCCACCAGAACAAGGCTCGCGCGACTCTGATCGTTACGGAAGTGGCGCTCGCGCTGGTTCTGCTGGTGGGCGCGGCTTTGCTGATCCGCACTTTTGCAGCGTTGCGCGGCGTGAATCCCGGATTCTCGACCGACAAGATTCTCACCATGGAAATGTCTCTCACCGGCACGCGCTTTGACACCTCTGCGGCGGTCAATCAGCTGGTGCGCGATGCGCAGCGCCGCGTGGAGGCTCTGCCCGGCGTGGTTGCCTTTGCTTCCACGTGCTGCCTGCCCCTCGAAGGCGGCTTCGGGCTTCCGTTCGTCATCGAAGGGCGCCCGCTTAGCGGCGGCCCGGCGCAGGGTGGAGCGGGGTATCGCCCATTGTCACCGCGTTATTTCGACGTGTTCAAAATTCCGCTGCTGCGCGGCCGCATGATTACGGACCACGATGACGGCGGCGCGGAACCAGTCGTCCTGATCAACGAGGGCATGGCCAAGAAATACTGGCAGGATGCGAATCCCGTGGGCCAGCGCATCACGATCGGCAAGGGAGTGGGCCCCGAATTCGAAGAACCGCCGCGCGAAATCGTTGGAATTGTGGGCGACGTAAGAAACGGCGGCCTCGACAGCGATCCCGACCCGATCATGTACATTCCGGTAGCACAAATGACCAACGGACAGACCGCGCTCAGTAACCGCATCATTCCGATTACCTGGATCGTGCGCACCAAGGTCGAGCCCTTTTCACTGAGCACCGAAATTCAGCAGGAACTCCGCACCGCGAGCGGCGGCTTGCCCGTCTCTCACATCCGCTCGATGGATCAAGTGCGTTCGGAATCCACGCAGCGCACGGATTTCAACATGACGCTGCTGGCAATTTTTGCTGGCGTCGCGCTGCTGCTAGCGGCCATCGGCATCTACGGCCTGATGGCGTATACCGTGCAGTTGCGCACGCAGGAAATCGGCATTCGCATGGCTTTGGGCGCGGGCCCGCAACAGGTGCGCAGGATGGTCGTCCAGCAAGGCATGCGCCTCTCATTGATTGGAGTTTTCCTGGGCGTGGCGGCGGCTCTGGCGCTCACGCGCTTGATGGCCAGCCTGCTTTACGGCGTGAAGCCGTGGGATCCCGCGGCGATTCTGTCGGTTGCCTTGCTGCTTAGCGCCGTGGCATTGCTCGCCACTTACTTTCCCGCGCAGCGCGCTTCGCGAGTGGATCCGATGATCGCCCTGCGCTATGAATGAGCGGCGCAAGTGAAAGGAATGATCAGGCGATGACACGCTCGGCGCGTGGAATGGATTGGCCCAAGAGGTGGACATCAAGTGACGACGCAGTAAGATAAGCTGTCACTTGGGCGCTTCTTGGGGGCGAAAATTATTATGGACACACTTTGGCAGGATTTGCGTTATGGCGCGCGCATGCTGCGACGAAACCCTGGTTTCGCGGCGGTCGCGATTTTGACTCTGGCGATTGGCATTGGCGCCAACATCGTGATTTTCAGCGCCGTCAACGGAATTTTGCTGAAACCTCTGCCGTTTCCGGATTCCGGCCGCGTTGTCACCATTTGGGAGACCGACGCGAACCGCAACATCACTCGCGGCATGGCTTCGGCGCCGGAATTCCTGGAATGGGGCGACAGGAACCACGTGTTTCAGGAACTCTCCTGCTGGCGCGCTTTGTACTTCACCATCACCGGCGGCGGAGGGCCAGAGCGGGTGTGGGGCTCGCAAGTGTCCGGCAATTTTTTTCGCATGTTGCGTGTTACTCCGATTCTCGGCCGGGATTTCACCTCGGAAGACATACAACCCGGCCATGAACAGGTGGTCCTGTTGAGTTACGGGTTGTGGCAGCGTCATTACGGCGCCGACCCCGGAATCTTGGGCAAGACGATTCTGCTGGATGACAAGCCCTTTACCGTCATCGGAGTCCTGCCGCGCATTTTCTCTCTCTACGGCACGATTCCGGAGTTCGATCTGTGGAAGCCATTCGCGTTCCGTGGCGCGCAACTGGATCGCGAAAATCACGGACTTGTTGTTTTCGCCCGGCTCAAGGAGGGTATGCCAATTTCGCAGGCCAACGCGGAAATGGTAACCATCCAGGAACAACTCAAGAAGCAGTACCCGGACATCGACCAGAAGAATGGAATCCGCGTGGTGGGTTTTCACGACGAGCTTGTCAGCACGCTCCGTCCCGGTCTGCTGCTTCTCCTGGCGTCGGTGGCGTTTGTTTTGCTGATTGCCTGCGCGAATGTCGCGAACTTGATGCTCGCCCGCGCTGCCGTCCGGGAGCGCGAAATCGCGCTGCGAATTTCTCTGGGCGCCGGCCGGCGGCGAATTTTCCGGCAGCTCTTGACGGAAAGCGCGCTGCTATCGCTTATCGGTGCGGTGTTCGGCATTTTGTTCGCCTACGGCGGTATCCAAATTCTGCGCGATGCGGTTATCTCCGGACAAGGCACGCGCATACCTCACCCGGAATGGATCGCGATTGACGGCACCGTGCTGGCTTTCACGGTCGTGATTGCCCTGATGACGGGAATGCTATTTGGTTTTGCGCCGGCACTTCAGATTTCGCGCTCCGCTTTGTTCGAATCGCTCAAGGAAGGAAGCCGCGGTTCGACGGCCGGACGCCACAGCCAGCTGGCGCGTTCGGTACTGGTCGTCTCTGAGGTGGCCTTTTCGCTCATGCTGCTGGTCGGAGCTGGCCTGCTGGTTCGCAGTTTTGCCGTGATGTTGGCCGAGCCTCTGGGATTCGATCCTGCCGGCCTCCTGACCATGCAAATAATTCTCCCCGATGGACATTACACGGAAGGTCCGGCCATCTTGAATTTCTATCAGACGGTGATCGAGCGCGTGAATGCCATTCCGGGCGTGACCTCTGCGAGCGCCGCGAATTTTTTGCCGCTGACCCGTTGGACAAATTTTTGCGATATCGACATCGCTGGCCGAGCAACTCCGCCCTCGGGTGAACATTTCACGAGCCAATACCGCGTTGCGGATTGGCGCTATTTATCCACCATGAGCGTCTCCGTGAAAGAAGGCCGTAACTTCACTTCTGCCGACGGGCCGGATTCCCAGGGCGTCGCGCTGGTTAACGAAACCCTGGCGCGCCGCTATTGGCCAAACGAGGATCCCATCGGCCGGCAGATTCGCCTGGTTTTTCCCGTCACCTTAAGCTTCTGGCAACCCATCCCGCATCAAGGCTGGCTCACGATCGTAGGAATTGTCGGCGACATACGCGATTGGGCGTGGGATGAACCCAAGTCGGGCCAGCTTTATCTGCCGATCACGCAGAATCCTTCGCGGCTCATGAGCCTCGTCGTGCGTTCGAGTGGGGATCGTGCGCAATTAACCGCGGCCGTTCGCAGCGTGGTCGAAAGCGTTGATCCTAACCAGCCCCTAACGGATGTGAAAACGATGGAGGACTATCTGGCGGTGGCTTTCTCGCAGCGCCGCCTGAATATGTCGCTGCTGGCGTTTTTCGCGGTGGTGGCGGCGCTGCTCGCCGCGATCGGGATTTATGGCGTTATGGGATACGCCGTCACGCAGCGCTCGCACGAAATTGGCATTCGCATGGCGCTGGGCGCCGAAGCTGCGGATGTACTGCGCATGATCGTCGGTGACGGCATGAAACTCGCCTTGCTGGGATTGGCCATCGGGCTCACGGCTTCGCTGCTGTTGATGAAATATCTCGAGAGCCAGCTCTACGGCGTTAAGGCCCGCGATCCGCTCACCTTCATCGGTGTAGCGGGCGGGCTCGCGCTCGTCGCGCTGGCCGCCTGCTATTTTCCCGCGCGGCGCGCCACGAAAGTCGATCCACTGGTGGCACTGCGCTATGAATGAGGAAACCAAATGACCTATGCATCCGATATTTCCACGAACGAGACCGGCGGTAAAATCCAGGGAGAATCCTTTCGCGCCATGATGCCAGCCAACGCACCACGAACCCGCATCCTCGTAGCCGACGATCAGCCGGACATTCGCGAGGCTTTGCGCCTGCTGCTGAAAGGCGAAAAATTTGAAACGGAGACGGTGGCTTCGCCGGCCGCGGTCATGTCGGCCCTGGAGGCGCGGGAGTTCGACGCGCTGCTGATGGACCTGAACTACGCGCGCGACACCACCTCCGGCCAGGAAGGACTCGATCTGCTTTCGAATATTCGCGCGAAAGACAGCACGTTGCCCATCATCGTCATGACCGCCTGGGGCAGCCTGGAACTCGCGGTCGAAGCGATGCGTCGCGGCGCGAAAGATTTTGTGCAGAAGCCCTGGGAAAACGCGCGATTGCTGGCCATCTTGAAAACTCAGATCGAGCTATCGCAAGCGTTACGCAAAGGCCAGCGCCTCGAGGCGGAGAACCGCCTGCTACGCGCGGATGGCCGCCCGGTCATGATCGCCGAATCCGCTTCCATGCGTCCGGTGATGGACCTGATCGCGCGCGTGGGTCCGTCGGATGCCAACGTCTTGATCACGGGCGAGCATGGCAGCGGCAAGGAAGTGGTCGCGCGAACTCTCTACGCGCTTTCTTCGCGCTCGGGCCGGCCGCTGGTCACGGTGAATGCCGGCGGATTGCCCGAGGGCGTTTTCGAAAGCGAATTGTTTGGCCATGTGAAGGGCGCGTTCACCGACGCAAAAGCGGATCGCGTGGGCCGCTTCGAACTCGCTGACGGCGGCACGCTCTTCCTCGACGAAATCGCCAACGTGCCCATGAATCTGCAGGCCAAGCTGCTACGCGCGCTGGAAACGGGCGAACTGGAACGCGTCGGTTCCTCCACCACGCGCCGCGTGGACGTGCGCATTATTTCGGCGACGAATGCAGACGTGCAAACCGAAGTCAGCGGCGGACGATTCCGCGAGGATTTGCTGTTTCGTTTGAACACGATCGAAATCCATCTGCCCCCGTTGCGCGAGCGCAAGGAAGACATTCCGCTGCTGGCGCACCATTTCCTGCGGCAATCGGCGCAGCGTTATCGCAAACATCTGGAAGGATTCGAGCCAGTGGCGCTGCAGATTCTGCTGGATCATCCCTGGCCCGGAAATATTCGGGAGCTCGACCATTCCGTCGAGCGCGCGGTGCTGATGGCCGAAGGCTCCGCGGTCCGCGCCAGCGATCTGGGCTTGCGTCCCGCGCGCGAGGCCTCTCTGCGGCTGGACGAAATGAGCATCGAAGACGTCGAGCGCGTGCTGATCCAGAAAGCACTGGCGCGATTTGGCGGCAACGTCAGCCACGCCAGCAAGGCGCTGGGCTTGAGCCGCAGCGCTCTCTACCGCCGCTTGCAGAAATATAGCCTTTGACACCTCTGCTCTATGAACGCCGTATCTTGCTGCTGGCTCTGGCCGCGGGGCTGGGAGGCACGGCTGTAGCGTTGCTTCTTCTGTGGACGGGAAGTTTTACGTCCAAGCTGCAGTGGACTCTCACGGTGGCAATGGTCATCGCCTGGCTCAGCTTTGCGTTCTCAGCGCAAAGCCGCGTCATGTTCCCCTTGCGCACACTTTCCAATCTGCTCGCGGCGTTGCGCGAAGGGGATTTTTCCATTCGTGCGCGGGGCGCGAATCGCGAAGACGTGCTCGGCGAGGTCTTGTGGGAAGTAAACGCATTAGGTGAAACGCTGCGCAAGCAAAGGCTCGGCGCGCTGGAAGCCACCGCACTGCTGCGCAAGGTGATGGAGGAAATTGACGTCGCCGTGTTTGCATTCGATGGCGCGGGCTGTTTGCGCCTGGTGAATCGCGCGGGTGAACGCATTCTCAGCCAGCCGGAGGATCGCATTCTCGGTCACACGGCGATCGAGCTGGGTCTTTCGGAATGCCTGGAAGGCGAAACGCCGCGCATCGCGCAGATCGCATTTCCCGGAAAATCCGGACGCTGGGAAATTCACCGCGGAAGTTTCCGCGAAGCCGGCCTTCCGCACCAGTTGCTCGTAATCACGGATTTGAGCCGCGCCTTGCGCGACGAAGAGCGCCAGGCCTGGCAGCGGCTGATCCGCGTTCTCGGCCATGAACTGAATAATTCCCTCGCGCCGATAAAATCGGTCGCGGAAAATTTGGGCAGCATGCTCGGCCGCGAAGACCGCGCACCGGATTGGCAGGAAGACATGCGCAGCGGCCTCAACGTGATCGCCGCGCGCACCGACGGCCTCGCGCGTTTCATGAACGCCTACGCGCGGCTTGCCAAGCTTCCGCCGCCGGTTTTTCAGCCGATGAGCGTCGGCGTGTGGGTTCGTCGCGTAGTGGGCCTGGAGCCGCGTCTCTCCGTGCAGCTGCAGGCCGGCCCCGACACCGAAATTCAAGCTGATCCCGATCAGCTCGAGCAACTATTGATCAATCTTTTGCACAACGCCGTGGATGCCGCGCTGGAAACCGGCGGCGGCGTGCGCGTCGGGTGGGAACGCCAGAACGGCAGCATCGAAGTGTGGGTTCAAGATGATGGGCCGGGAATTCCCAGCGCAGCGAATCTTTTTGTGCCTTTTTTTACGACGAAGCAGGGCGGCTCGGGAATCGGTCTGGTCCTGAGCCGGCAGATCGCCGAAGCCCACGGCGGCTCGCTCACTCTCGAAAATCGCCCCACGCATCGCGGCTCGGAAGCCCGCCTGCGCCTCCCGCTCAACAATTAGATACTTCTCGCGCCGCTTACTCGCAGGCAGGCGAACCAAGGTTTGCGGTGCAAAAAAAACCGGCGGTTGGAGGCCATCCAACCGCCGGGCTTTCGAGGGAGAAAAATCGTTTACTGCTGCTGTTGTTGTTGCGGCTGTTGCGGATCCTTTTTCGCCAGGTCTGCTTTCGTCGGATCCGTCGAGATGCCCGTTCCAGGCCTCTGGTATCGCGTCAGGAAGGGCATGAACGGCGTGACTTCGAACGGCATCTTTTCACGCGCCGAGAGCAGCGGAATCGGTTTCGCCTTCACCAGCTCGACATGATCGCCCCAAGGGTCGAGTTTGATGCGGGCGCCCACAGGGAGAGCGGAGATCTGGTCGATCTTCGTGGCATCCAGCGTCGGAGCGGCGCTCAACAGCGATGCGCTGAGAGACACGCGATTGCCGAGGTGCGGATTGATCAGCGCAGGTAAATTCTTCGATTGCGCGTCCAGCTGTTTCAGGAAAAGTCCGGCGCTAGCGAGCTTGTCCTTGTAAGGAGAATTCTTCAGCAGTTCCAGCGCCTTGTCGTTGGCCATCTGAATCTGCGCCGCGCTGTCCTTGAACGAAAAACGGGCCATCGCTTCCGTGGTGGTTACGTTGGTGGTGTCGTTGAATCCCCACTGATCGGTGGAAGGCTTGGTGACGATGATATCGGCCAACTCCTGCGCCAGCATCGTCGCCAGACTCGCTTCATCAGGCAGCACGTCCAGCAACCCGCGGCTCAAAACGATGGTGTGCCCGATCGAAAACATTTCCAGAGTGCCGGTCAGCAGCACCCGGCAGTGAACTTCCGGCTGCACGTCCAGATTGTTCGTGACTTCCAGGTTGTTCACGACCGTTTCCAGCACCTTGTCCACTTCTCCTGGAGGCGCGAGCAAGCCGATGCGCTGCAGGCGATCCAGCACATTGATTTCGGCGACATGTTGCCATTCACGCTGTGCTTCGATGGGTGATTTATCTTGCGACTGCGCGGCCTGGTCTTGAATCGTGGGCGATTCGATGGTCATCTCGCTGAATTCTTCCTGACGGCCCACATTCTTCAGGTTGTAACCCCACAGACGCGTCTGTGCTTTGAAGCGAATGTCGCCGCCGAAGAAGTCGCGGAGGTCCGATTCCTGGCTATAGATGTATGCCGGCAGCCATAGTCCCGGCTGAACGTTCAAGCGCCAGCTATCGAAATGCAGGTTGAACGAATTGATACCCGCGATGGGCGTGTACACGCCGTTAAAACGCACAATCGTGAAAGTCTGATCGTCGGCCCAGACTCGCCCCTTGAAGCGCCCTTTTCCGGATTTCGGCAGCGGTGTGATGTCGAACACCACGCAGCGCACTTCGCCCAGGAATTCGCGCCGCACATAGTCAAACTGATAGTGCTGGCGATCGAATCCGCTGGTATCGATGTAAATCATCTGCAGGAAGCCTTCCGGCACGTAGGAAGAAGTGAACAGGCCGCTCATATGCGAAATAGGATTGAATGCATCGAATTTTCCTTTTCGCGCGCCGAGCATGGAGTTGTCCACGATGCCCTTGGAAAGGTCCGCCTGGCCCAGAAAATAATGGTCCTTCACTGGGATAGCGCCCATCTCCTTGTCCGACTTCATGTCCTGAATATAGGTTTCGATCAGCGGGCTGAAACGCCGGATCGTCGCCACTTCATCGTGTTCGCGCGCGATCAAGTGGTCGATCGCTTGGTCCACGGTCACTACCGGCGCCGAACTACTCGCCCCTGCCTGCGGCTTGGTTTGATCAGCTGTTTGCGTGGCTTGCGCGGAAACCGACCCGGCCATCAAACCGGCCAGTATTATTGCCAAACCAAAGCTGTTGCACGTGCGCATCTCCATTCCCCTTTCAAGACGCCAATTGGAATACGATGTGGACGATGGCGGTCGAATCCACTGTTTGGCCATCCTGTTGTGCCGGCTTGAAGCGAATCTGCCGCGCCGCTGCTTGCGCGGTCTCATCAAGGCCGTAACCAAGACCTTGCACGACACGTAGGACCTTGACGTCCCCCGACGCCGTGAACACTACCTGCAACAGTACCTCGCCTTCGATGTTCTTTGCCCTGCCTTCGCTGGAATACGTCGGCGTTGGCTTGAAGAGAATTTGCACTGGCGTTGTTTTCGCCGCCACACTCGCGGTTTGCTTGATTTTCGGAGCCGCCACGGCGACATTCTCGTCACCGAAACCACCTTGCTGCACCGCGGCGTGCGGTGGCCCGCCCGGGCTTCCTACTGCAACACCGTTACCAAAGCCGGTGCTGGCGATTACGCCCTTCGCTCCCTTCGCGCCACCGGTCCCGTTGCCGGTGCCAGGGCCCGTCGGCATGTCGTAGGCGCCTTGAACATTGATGTTCGCAGCCTTGTTCGTCTTGCCGTTGGCCGGCACTCCGTTGGGATCGCCGAATCCGCCGGTCTGCACGGCTTCGCGAGGCTTTTTCAAAGTGGGAATCGCCGAGCTACCCATGGACATCGGCGGAGTCTGATCCGGGAAGGCCTTGGCCACTTCCGTCATATCGGGCGCAGCTTCTTTGCGCGCCGCCGGTTTCTTGACGATCGGCGCTGTGGCCACAACCGGCGCGTAGATTCGCGGCTTCGGTAGCTCGACGACTGGCACCGGCTTCGGCTTGGGCATCTCCTTCACAACTTCGTGCTTCACCGGAACAGGTTTTGGTGCTGGCTGCACGGGCTGCGGTTTCCAAGCTACGATCGGAGGCGCTTCGATCGGCGTCGTCCAATATCGTTGCACAATATCGAGTTTCTGCGGCAGCAGCAGAGGTATTATGACGAGCAAGGTTACGGCCGCGATCTGCAGCCCAAATCCCGCGCTGAACAGGTCCCAACGAGGTTCGGCCTCCGGCAGCAGCGATGCATTGAAGACAGCTCGATTTGTAGTCTGCGCCATAACGATCACCAAGGTCCTTGAATAAAGAAATTAAGATGCGTCGAGACAGAATTGCGGTTTACAGTTCATTAGTACTAGAACGAGGGGCTGGGGAAAATAGGACTCGAGTACTATTCTACCCCCAGTCGTGCTGAAAGCGATAACCCAAGCTCTGGGGGTAGCTAGAAGGTTAGCCCTTCTGCGGATCCGTTGCGGAATGCCCAGCCACATGGACGCTCCCATGTATTAATCTAACCGGACTGGAGGGATCAGTCGCGGATTTTAATGTTTAATTGTTGCGTAAGTAAAGGGGCATGACCGTGGCCGGCCGTGCCCCCTCCACTCACTGTTCCATATGGAGCTGCTACATCTTAGTGCGGCTGGACGACGGAATATCCCGTCACCCCGCCATGATTCACCAGCAATAACAACGGCTGATTCGCCGCTGCTGCAATGGCCTGCCGGTAATCGCTCACGTTCTTGACCGGCTTGTGGTTGATTTCCTGAATCACATCGCCGCGACCGATCGGAGGCTGCGCCGCAGCCGCCGGGCTGGAGGGATCCACGGCCGTTACTACCACGCCGTGAGTGCCCGGGCCCAAGTTCAGTTGCTGCGCAATATCCGGCGTAAGCTCGTCTACCTCCACTCCTTCGAGTCCGCCGCCGCCCTCGGTTCCGGTGCTCTGTTCCGCTTCCGCTTTTTCCGGCAGTTCGCCCAGCGCTACGCTGTAGTCCTGCGTTCTTCCATCCCGCCAAACGTCCAGCTTCACCGAAGTGCCCGGAGCCATCTGCGAAATTCGCAGTCGCAGATCAACGTAGTCGTTCACTGGCTGGCCGTTAAGCTTGACGATCACATCGCCCTTCTGCAATCCGGCCTTCGATGCGGGGGTGTTGGGAGAGACGTCGCCAATCAGCGCGCCGCCACTCAGGTTGTAGTTGAAAGCCTTGGCGATTTCCGGCGAGAGGTCCTGAATGTGCACGCCCAGGTATCCACGCACCACTTTGCCGTGCGCTAGAATTTGATCCATCACCGGCTTCGCCATGCTCATCGGGATCGCAAAACCGACGCCTTCGTTGCCACCCGAGCCGTGCGAAAGAATCGCGGTATTGATGCCCACCAGGTTGCCGTGGATATCAATCATCGCGCCGCCGGAATTTCCCGGGTTGATCGCCGCATCGGTCTGGATGAAGTTCTCGTAGTCCTCAATTCCCAATTGTCCGCGGCCCGTGGCGCTGACGATACCCATCGTGGCCGTTTCGCCGATACCGAACGGATCGCCAATCGCGAAAATCAAATCTCCCACGTTGAGCTGCGAAGAATCACCCAGCGGAAGAGTCGGCAAACCATTCGCTTCGATCTTGAGCACCGCGATATCCGTCTTGGGATCGGCGCCTACCAGCTTGGCTTTGAATTCCCGCTTGTCGCTCAAATACACTTTGATGTCCGAAGCGCCGTCAATCACGTGATTGTTGGTCAGAATCGTTCCATCCGTTGTCACGATTACGCCCGAACCCAGAGCCTGCTCGCGCTCCGCGTGCGGTTTGCCTCCGCCAAACTGATCGCCGAAAAATTGGCGGAACATCGGATCGTTAAAAAATGGCGACATCTGGTTTCCCTGCGACTTCACCATTTTTGATGTGCGAATGTTTACGACCGCAGGCAGCGCGGGCTTGATCACTGCGGAAAATCCATTGGCGAAATTCCCCAAGCTTACCGGCAGCGCGTTTTGCGCGATGGCGATCGGCTCTCGGGGCGAGCCCAGGACGGTGTGACCCGCCCAGTCCCTGAATCCCTGCGAGAGGAGGGCTCCCCCCGCGAACGCCGCGATCACCACGACGGTGGCTACCCAGCGGCGAATACTGAAGCTACTGCGTTCCATAGCTGTCTCTCCTTCATATCGTCTTCTCTGAATTTTCGATTATATCGCGCGCAGAGCTACGTTGGCACTACGGCGAATATGGTATTTGACGTAGCAGCCGGGAATAAGTGTTCCTATCGTCCCGGTGGGAAGCGCGGTTCCTCGCCCTGTATATAGATGCAAAGAATACGCTTGGGGTTCCCCGGGCGATTTCGTTCCCGATCCGCCGGAAGGCGCGGCTCTGGTATCCTTATATACTTTGCTGTACCGTGTGTGCCGCGACGGGTCGCGCCCAGACGTGGCGCTGCATCACAGCCGCCGGATTTTCTGCCGCGGGATTTTCCCGACACTGAAATTGCAAGTCAAAAGGAGCTTTTGCATGACTCGAAAAATCTTCGCGCTCGGATGCAGCGCGGCGTTCCTGTTGCTGCTTGCGCGGCCGGCAATCTCCGCTCCGGGCGAAAGCAGACCAGCGCCTGCGGCGGACGACGACGCCACCTCGAAAGCTCTCGTCGCCATTGCGGGTGCGGGCGATATGGAGTCGCACGCCTATCAGGATCTCGAAGAATTAAGTGACGACATCGGCGCGCGCGTCACGGGGTCGCCGGACGCGGCTCGCGCCATCGCCTGGGGCGTCGTGAAGATGAAAGCCATCGGCCTCGAGAACGTTCACACCGAACCATGGAAAATTTCGCGCGGCTGGACGCGCATCTCCGCGGACGCCGAACTGGTTGCGCCGATTCACCGCAAGCTGATGGTTGATTCGCTCGGCTGGGTCGGCTCCACGCCGGCCGGAGGCGCCCAGGCCGACGTCGTTGCCGTCAATGCCTACCAGCTTCAGGACGAGCTGAAAAATAATTCCGGCAACTGGCGCGGAAAAATTCTGCTGATCGTGCAGAAAGGCGAAGCGCCCAAGGACCGCATGACCGCGTTTGCCCAGTTCGGCAGCTTTCTGATAGGCGCGCACAAAGCCGGAGCCATCGCCGTCATCGGCGGCCAGGGCGGCCGCAAGAGCACTGGAATGCACCTTACCCACACCGGCGCTCTCGGCTTCGACGCTTACTACGACATTCCTGTCGTCAGTATGGCCGCGGAAGATCAGGAGCAGCTCGAGCGCTACCTCGATCGCGGTCAGTTCGTGCGCCTGAAGATTAATGTGCAGAACCGCGCCACCGATGGTCCGGTGGATTCCGCAAACGTCGTCGGCGAAATTCGCGGCACACAAAATCCCGAGCAAGTGATTGTTGTCGGCGGACACTTGGACTCGTGGGATCTCGCTTCCGGCACCACGGACAATGGTTGCGGAACCGCCGTGACGCTAGGCGCCGCTGAAGCCATCGTCAAATCCGGATTTAAACCTCGTCGCACCATTCGCTTTGTGTTGTTCACCGGCGAAGAAGAAGGCTTGCTCGGCTCGCTCGCGTATGTGAAGGCGCATCAGAGCGAGATGCCCAATTACGTCGCGGCCCTGATTCTCGACGCTGGCCAAGGCGCGGTGACCGGCTTCCAGGTCGGCGGCCATGACGAGTTGATTCCCGCCGTGCAGAAATTCGCGGCGTCCCTGCAAGCGTTCGGCGATCTACAAGTGGATGACGACGTGGAATTCGGCACTGACACGGGCCCGTTCACACTCGCCGGACTTCCCGCCATCAACCTGAATCAGGACACTGCGGATTACAAGTACACGCACCACTCCGCCGTGGACACTTTTGACAAAGTGAAAGCGGATATTCTGGATCGCAACGCGACGGTGATGGCTCTGGCTGCATTCTGGATCGCGGATCGCCCCGAGCGCCTCGCCACTCCTTGGCCGCAGGAAAAAACCGCGCAAATGTTAGTGCAAAAACATCAGGACGGCATTTTAAAAGCGTTCAATCTCTGGCCATTCGGCAATCTAGGGGCCGCGCCGGCGAGCGAGTAGCAAATTCGCATCGCGCGCGGTATTTTTTCGCACTCGCAAACTTAACTGATTAATCGCGCGATTAAAAATGCCGCGGCCGCAGCCAGGCCACCCACCAGCACCGTCTGCATTCCGCCGCGCAGCGGTTTTACTCCGGTGAAGTGTCCTTTAATCGCGCCAAATCCAAACAGCGCCAGCAACGTCACCGCGACCGAATAAATCAGCGCCAGATGCAGGTCGTGGTGGATGATCATGTACGGTGCCAGCGGCACCAACCCTCCGGCAATGTACGACGCAGCGATCGTCGCGGCGCTGCGCGTTGCCCGCGCAGGGTCCGGCGGCTCCAATCCCAGTTCGAACCGCATCATGAAATCCACCCACTTTTTCTGGTTCGCAGTGATCGTGGATACAATCGGCGTCATCTGCTCTTCCGTCAGTCCGTAATCCCGAAAAACTTTCGCCACTTCTTCCGTTTCAATTTCCGGCAACTCCACGGTTTCGCGATATTCGCGGTCGAGTTCCGACGCGTAATGCTCCGTGTCCGTTTTCGCGGCAAGATATCCGCCCAATCCCATCGCGATCGAACCCGCCGCGATTTCCGCCAGCCCCGCCGTCACCACGATGCCCGTTGATGCAACCGCTCCCGTCAGCCCCGCGGCCAGCGCAAACGGAACGGTCAGCCCGTCCGACATTCCGATCACAATGTCGCGCACCGCGGCAGTCGCGGTGAAGTGCTTTTCCACGTGTTCGACCGATGGCATCCTGGACTCCCTCACCTCATCCAATATTTCCAGCTGCCCGTACCCCTCTTCCCCGGCAGGCGCGTATAATTATGGGGCAGGATCTTCAAATCAGGAGGTACATTATGACCGCAACTTCTACTGGACAAGGAGCCGCTCCGCAGATGACTTTCACAGTGCCGCCTTTGCCGTATGCGTTCGACGCTCTGGAACCCTACATTGACGCGAAAACCATGGAAATCCATCACGACAAACACCACGGCGCCTACGTCACCAACCTGAATAAGGCGCTCGAAGGCCACGCCGACCTGCAGAAACTTTCCGTCGAAGAACTGCTGGCGCAGATCAACAAAGTGCCGGAAGCGATTCGCAGCGCCGTGCGTAACAATGGCGGCGGCCACATGAACCATTCCATGTTCTGGAAGATCATGAAAAAAGGCGGAGGCGGCGAACCCGGCGGTGAGGTGGGCAAGGCCATCAGCGCCGCCTTCGGCAGCTTCACCGACTTCAAAGCAAAGATCAACGACGCGGGCGCCAAGCGCTTCGGCTCCGGCTGGGCCTGGCTTCTGTTCCGCGACGGGAAGCTCGTGATTGAATCCTCCGCGAACCAGGACAATCCCATCATGGACGGCGGCAAGGCTTTCTTCGGCGTGGACGTCTGGGAGCACGCTTACTACTTGAAATATCAGAACCGCCGGCCGGAATACCTCGAGGCCTGGTGGAACACCATCAACTGGGCGCAAGTAGAAGAAAATTTCGCCCACGCCAGGAAGTAAATTTCGTTCTTAACCAGATTCGGATTTGCAGGGGCGGGTCTCGCATCCGTCCCTGCAAACTTTCGCCGGCTTTTTTAATTTCCAGGCAGCAACGAATGTTCCAGCGCAAGAATTGCGATCGCCGCCAGCGTCGTGATCAGGGTCACGATTAATCCCACGCGCGCGAACTCCCAGAAGGTGATCTTCACTTTCTTGCCCGCCTGCTGCAGCACGATCAAATTCGCCACCGAACTGAACGGCGTGGCGTTTCCAGCGAGCGTGCTGGTGCTGGCCACCGCCAGCCAGATGTAATGCGTGTTCGGAATCGTGGGCACCAGCGGACGGAACAACAGAACCGCGGGCAAATTGCTCACTAGGTTCGAGAGAATCAGCATCACGCCGCTCACCGCAAATAATTGCGAAGTCATTCCGCCCTGCAGCCCCGCCTGAAAATATCCGATCAAGTGCTGCAACGCCCCCGACGCTTCCAATCCCTTGATCACCACGAAGAGCGACGCAAAAAACAGCAGCAGCTCCCAATCCAGCCGCTGATAGATGTTTTGCGCCTTCACGCGCCCGATGATCAGGATGAATGCGCCCACCGAAATCGCCACCAACGGAAACGAGTAACCCAGAATCCACAGCACAATCACCAAGGCCGAAGCGATACAGCATTTGACCAGCAGGCCGCGCTCCAGTTTCACCGGAAGTGACGGCGCGTGGCGCTTCAGCGGGTGGTGAAAAATCTCGCGGTGGAAAAAAAGAGCAAGAACCGCCACATTGATCGCCATCCCTACGAACGAAACGGGCGCCAGATGCGCCAGAAATCCCAGAAACGAAAAATGCGCCGAAACTCCGATCACGGCATTCTGCGGATTTCCCGTAACGGACATCACCGATCCGATGTTCGCGGACGTGGCCACTGCGATCAGGTATGGAATCGGCGGAACTTCCAGTCTGTCCGTTACGACCAGAACGATGGGAGTGAAGATCAGGCATATCGTATCGTTCACGAAAAATGCCGCCAGAATTCCCGTGGCGAACACCAGCAACACGAGCAACTGGAAGCGCGTTCGCGCGATCCCCGCCACGTGCACCGCGATCCAGTCGAAGAATCCCGAAATCTGAAAATGCGCCACCAGGATCATGATGCCCAGCAGAAAAATCAGCGTATCCCAGTTGATCGCCTGATACGCCTCCGTCAGCGGCACCGTACCCGCCAGCACCATTGCCACGGCGCCGCAAAACGCCGCCGCGGTTCGGTCCAGATGGCTGCCGCGTCCGCTTTCCAACGCGATCAAAATGTACGTGGCCAGAAAAATCGCGACGGGAATCCAGTGGCTTTGCGCGAGAGTGGGAGTGAGGTGAGTCATTTTGCGAACGATCGAGTCCCAGGTTCGACGGCGGTGAGCTTAACGCGCCTCTGCCGCCGCTGAACAGTGATTGTTTGTTTTCTACAGTATTTTTCGGCGGCCGCTAGGGGACATACCGTGCGCCAGCACTATTCCGAACCAAGAAAGGCAAACCGCAGCAGAAAAATCGCCGAGAGAACCCAGATCAGCGGACTGATGTCCCGATATTTTCCCGCGCCGATCTTCAGGCAGGTGAAAGAAAGCAGGCCCAGGCTCAGTCCCGTGGCGATACTGAACGTCAACGGTGTCGCGACCAGCGTGAGGAACGCGGGAAAAGCCTCACTGAAATCGTCCCAGCGAACTTTCGCGATCGAGCCGCACATCAACGCGCCTACCAGAATCAGCGCGGGCGCGGTCGCGTACGTGGGAATTGCGGCCACAAGCGGCGCACAGAACATCGCCACGAAAAAAAGCCCGGCGATCACCAGATTTCCCAATCCTGTCCGTGCGCCCGCCGCCACTCCTGCGGCGCTCTCGATGTAGCTCGTCACCGTGGACGTGCCGGTGAGCGCGCCAACGATGGTTCCGAACGCGTCCGCCAGCAAGGCACGGCTGGCGCGCGGCAATTTCCCGTCGCGCAGAAATCCGCCCTGCTCGCACACGCCCACCAAGGTGCCGACGTTATCGAACAAGTCCACGAAGAAAAACACGAAGATCAATTCTCCCAGGCCCAGCTGCGTGGCCGAACGCAAATCCAGTTTCAGAAATGTGCCCGATGGATGCGGCCACGAAAAGAATTGCCCGGGCCAGTGCGCCAGTCCCAGCGGGATGCCCGCCAGGGCGATCGCCACGATGCCCAGCAGAATCGCACTGCCCACTTTTCGGATCATCAAAATGGCAATCAGGATCAGACCAGCCGCCGCCAGCAACACTTGCGGATCGTTCGTTTTTCCAAACGCCACAAACGTCGCCGGATTCGCCACGATCATTTTCGCGTTGCGCAATCCCACGAACGCGATGAACAACCCAATCCCGGCCGCCGTCCCGTGTTTCAGGCAATCAGGTATGCCATTCACGATGTGCTCGCGCACATTCGTCAGCGTCAGCAGCAGGAACAACAGCCCGGACAAGAACACCACGCCGAGCGCCGTCTGCCATGGCACGCCGCGTCCGATCACAATCGAATACGTGAAGTAGGCGTTCAACGACATGCCCGGCGCCAGCGCGATGGGATAGTTCGCCCACAAACCCATCACCAGCGTCGCCAGTGCCGCCGAAATGCAAGTGGCGAACAGCACGCCCTCCACCGGCATGCCGCCCTCCGCCAGAATCCGCGGATTCACCACGACCACGTACGCCATGGTCATGAAGGTCGTCAAACCAGCCAGCAGTTCGCGGCGTAGCGTGGTTTTGTTTTCGGCGAGATGAAAGACGCGCTCGAGCAACCCGTTTCTCCCCGGCTAAAAGTGCGCAACTATAGGCCGCGAGCGTTCTCGCGTCAATGGCATCTCACGTATGGAACGAATCCAGAATGCAGCGGCGATGCGCCGCCCAATGAACTCGCAACGCGATCATCAGTGCGGAATCGTCGCTTCACGTTCGCGCCAATGCTCCACCAGATCGCGCACCACTTTGTCGCCCACCACCTGCGCCGCTTCCAGCGATTCCATGTACGCTGAATAATTTCCCGAAGCCATTTCCTGCAAACTCTCCGCCGCGGAAGTTCCCGAAGGCTCGCGATCGTAATTGCTCACGGTGCGCAACACCAGCACCCGCTGCAAATCCACGCGACCCGCCTGACTCAAAAATGTCAGCGCCTGCATCGTTCCTGTATCTTCCATGCCCGCCGTCATAAAATTGCCCTTGCCGCCGGTGTAATAGCGCGTCCAGGCGTTGGCCCATTCATCGAATTTCGAGCCGTGCCAGAAAGTGCTGGCCGAAAGCGTATCGCCTCTGGTTACGAATGGCGGCTTCACTGCATTCGGAAAGCCCGCGAATCGCGCGCGCGATTTGCGCAGCGAATCCGAATCCGCCAGCGGCACGTCCTGCGTCAGATGCACCGCCCAATCCACCAGCGATCCATGCAGCGTGTACACTTCGCCGTAAGCAATGCGCGGCGGCTGCTCGTATGGCGTGCCTCTGCGCAACGGCACGTAGCCCGTGGGCCAATTTTCCGGAATTTGCCGCGCGTCAATTTCATACGCGAGGTCTCCGTCGACCACGTGGTCCGCCCATACCGCAGAGCCGAGCGAAACATCCGCGGGATCGCCACCGCCGATTCCGGCGACAATCCAATATGCCTTCGACAAATCGAAGCGCGGATCCATTCCCAGCGCCATCACCGATGCCGCAGCCTTCGCCGTTCCCACGCCGGTCAGCAAGCCCAGCACGCCGTCGTGATTCAAGCGCACGTGGTGATAGCCGCTCGGCAGCGGAAGAATTTGGTCCAGATGCTCGCGTTCCACCCACAACTGATATTCGCCGGGAACGTCGCCAGTGTCTTCGCCGCGTTCAAACATGGTGACGACTACGACCTTGATACGAATGGGCGCGCTCGCTGCAGTGTTCTGCGCTCGCGAAAAATACGCACAGAACGCAAGCAGCGATAGCGACATAAGAAAACGCAGGAAGACTTTCAGCATCTGCTCCCCCCAAAAAACCAGTTCGGCGAACTCTCAACCGACTTCAGCGAGATGCGAATCTATATCACAGCGCGCTGCCACGCCCGCAAGACTTCGTGCACATGGATAAGAAAAGATCTTGCAGCGGGGAGTTTTATTTTCAGCGTCACCGACGAGTCTCTTGCGCCCTTGCCAATCAGCCTGTATGGTACGCCATGCACGCGCCCGCAAATTCCGGTGAAACGCGGAATCAGCTTTCCACCGCGCCGCTGCCCCCGCAAAATTCCCCAGCCGCCGGTTACGGCTTGCGGCGCAGCGCGCTCTCGCCGCTCGAAACTCTCGCGCAATCGGTCTCGACCATCGCTCCCACCACCACACCCGCGGCGACGATCCCTCTGGTCTGCGCGCTCGCCGGCAACGGCACGTGGCTCGCATACCTGCTCGCGACGATCGCCGTGCTGCTCGTCGCATTATGCATCGCGCGCTTTGCAAAATATTCGGCCTCGCCGGGTTCACTCTACACCTACGCATCCATGATCCTGCCGCCGTGGCTCGGCGCGACGGCCGCCTGGAGCTTGCTTCTCGCCTACGTCGCGACGGGCTCCAGCGTCATCGGCGGCTTCTATCACTTCGCAAATCTGCTTCTGCGCGACGCCACCGGCCACGAAATCTCCGCTGTGCTTCTGGTCCTGCTCGGCGCCGCTGCGTGCGTCTGGATCGCCTGGCGCGATGTAAAAATCTCCGCGCGTATGATGCTGTGGATGGAAGCGGTTTCCGTCGCGGTGATCGTCATCGTAATTGCCCTGATTCTGGTGCGCCATGGCTGGCACCTGGATTGGGAGCAGTTGAAATTGCGCGGCATGACGGGCAGCGGTCTGCGGCTCGGCCTGGTGCTGGCGCTGTTCAGCTTCGTCGGGTTTGAAAGCGCCACCACGCTGGGCGCCGAAGCGCGCAATCCGTTGAAAACGATTCCGCGCGCCGTGATTCAATCCGCGATCATCGGTGGAGCGTTCTTCACGATCTGCGCCTACACCGAAGTTCTCGGCTTCCGCACCGCCGGCCAGGATCTGGGAACGAGCCCAGCGCCGATGCATGTGGTCGCAGCAGTGGGCGGCGTTCCTCTTTTTGGATTGTTGATTGATATCGGCGCGCTGGTCAGCATGTTCGCCGGAACTCTGGCGTGCATCACCGCGGCCGCGCGTGTCTTGCTGTTGATGGCGCACAATGGCCTCGCGCACGGTTCGCTGCGCACCACGCATGCGCGCAATGAAACTCCCAGCTACGCGGTCGTCGTCACCGGAATTGCCGCGGTGTTGCCGGCACTGGTGCTCGCGGCGCGCGGTGCGAGCGGCCTGGACGTTTACGGCTGGCTGGGCTCGCTCGCGACGTATGGTTTCATCGTGGCCTATGCGCTGGTCTGCGTCGCGCTGCCGCGCTATTTGCGCAACCACGGTGCTTACACGCTCGCCGCGCAAATTCTCTCCTGGCTCGCGGGCGTTGCCATGCTGCTGGCGCTCGCCGGCAATCTCTATCCCGTTCCCCCGGGCCCTTACGGCAAGCTTCCGTACATCTATCTGATCTATCTCGTAGCCGGGCTACTCTGGTTCGCGAAAAACAGTCGTGAGAAAAAAGCCTCTGAGGAAAAAGTCTAAGGTTGCTCGTCACGATCCGGCTGGAGTACCAGCAGCAGCACGATCCCAATCACCGTGAACATGCGGACTGCCACTTCCTGGCCGTTCCACGCCTTCGACTGCCACATCAGAAACCATTCCCCACCGATGGTCAGAAAAGCGACCAGCCACATCAGCAACGCAAGCGTCAGCCCGACGATCGAAATTCGTTTCGCGCCATGAAACGCTGCAGCGTTTCGACGCAGCTCTTGCGCCAGTCGCAGTCCGCCCCACCAGCAAAGGATCATGGTCACGAATTCCCAGGCGATAATCGATAAATAAAAGATGGTGTGCGCAGCCGGCTGGTTCAGCATGCGCCACATGCCGTGATTTCCCGGAAATGTCGAGTCCATCATCAGCACGTGGCGCACAAATTGGTAATTCGAGTTGTAGTCCGTGATGTTGTTGAACACCAGAAGCGTGTAGTACAGGGCCACGGCAAAAACCATGGCCAGTTTGGCTGCGCGCAGCGTCATGAAGCTCTCCTGCGAGGACGGATGGTAGCGCATCGCCGCCCGCGCGCACGCACCAATCTCGACATCGCCATGCAGCGAGCCGCGAAACATCCGCCGCAGCCCGATGCTCCCTGTGGAAATCAATCATAGAAATAATTGATACCTGCCATAGATTAAAAATACTTCGCAGCGGCGCGAAAAAAGCGTACCTTGCCTCCATCTTCGGGGTGAAGTAAGGCAACTGGGCGACGTTTCTAATAAAACGCAAAAATGTACCGTGCGAGCTTTCGGACGGAATTCCCGTTCGGAGGTGTGTGCGCATCGAACGGAGGAACGAATGTTGCAGAAAGTCCGGCTCGCGATTTTCCTTCTGGCGTCGTGGCTTTGCGTGGCTCTGGCATGCGCGCCGGGCGCGCGCTCGCAGCAAACCCTGGGCGGCATCACCGGCACGGTCACCGATACATCGGGCGGCGTCTTGGCGGACACCATGGTGACGCTCGTCGGCGATCAGACCGACCTCACGCGAACGCAGAAAACCAATTCCAGCGGCTCCTACGAATTTGTGAACTTGCCGATCGGCACCTACACCCTCACCTTCGGTCACGACGGTTTCGAAACGCAGAAAATTCCCTCCATTCTCGTGCAGGCCGACCGCACGGTGAGCCTGAACCCTGCGCTGAAAGTCGGCCAGGTGGGAACGACCATCACCGTCGAAGAAAGTCCACTGCTCAACGCGGTGGACACCACCAACGGCTACGTCCTCGATAAAGCGGAACTGGAAGCCATCCCTCTGCCAACCGGCAGTTTCACTGGACTCGCGATTCTTTCTCCCGGTGTCAGCGCGGAATTACCTGCCGGCACAGGCGCCAACGCCGGCCTCGGCAATCAACCGATCTGGGCCAACGGCCAGCGCGACACCAGCAACACGTTTCTGTTGAACGGGGTGGACGCCAAGAATTTGTTCAACGGCAAGAGCACCAGCCAAGTGGCTTCGGCTCGCATCGTGAACAATACCGGAGTCAGCGGCGCGGCCAGCGGCAACGGCGGAGTGGTGCAGAGTACCGCGTCGCCTTATCTGGCGGTTGGCCAGTCGTTGCCCACACCCGCGCCTGAAACCATTCAGGAAGTTCGCGTCAATACCTCGATGTACGACGCGCAGCAGGGTTCCACCAGCGGCGCGCATATTGATATGAGCACCGCCTCCGGCACCAACGCGATTCACGGCATCGCCTACTTGCATCGCGGAACAGACTGGCTCAACGCCGCGCCGTTCTTTTTTAATCAAGATCCCAATCTTCCCGCCAACCTGAAAGTTCCGGAACTCCATCGCTATACTTTGGGCGGAGCCGGGGGCGCGCCGATCATCAAGAACAAACTTTTCGTCTATCTCGGCTACCAGCACGTGCATAGTTCCGATCAGGAGATTGGCATCGGGCGATTGACCGTTCCGGTCAACTTCACTGCAGCGAACTGCGGCGCCACTCGTGCGACGGCAACCATGGCGACTTGCCTGGCCAACATTTCCAACGCCAATTTCGGCTCTAACCTGGCCCCAACCGTTGGCACCGGTCCCAACCAGATTAATCCGATCGCCTTGGGCATATTTCAGTACCAACTGCCCAACGGCCAGTATCTGGTGCCATGGAGTGACGGCAACATTCCATCGCTCAATTTCCCGGAAAACGCTCTGTCTTCCGGCACTGCTTATTTCCTCTCGGATCAGGCCGTCAGCAATCTCGACTGGATCGTCAACTCCAAGGACACCTTGGCTCTGAAGTATTACTACCAGCACGATCCAAGCATCGCGCCCTACGCGTATTCCAGCGTCCCCGGCTTTACTCAGCATCTCGATGCCGGCAGCCAGGTCGCCTCCATCACCAACACCCAGATCATTACGCCCAACCTCAACGTTGCCGAAGTTTTCGGGTTCATTCGGGAGAAGGTTTACAGCACCATCGGGCAGCCGTTCACCCCCGCGCAATTCGCCAGCTTCGTCGAATCGTCCACCGGCGCATCGCCGGCGGAATCCACCATCAATACATTCGGCTCCAATTTCTTTCCGGGCATGACCATTGTGAACATGCTCGGAACGAACTCTCTCACGAATCCAAACAACGTTAACGCCGCGACTTTGACCATCGGACAGGGCGCGCAGTCACAGGGCGCCAATACAGGGATTTTCCAGAACCGCTTCATGCCGTCTGCCAGCGCCACCTGGAGCCACGGTAAACATTCGGTTTCTTTTGGTGCCTCGTATTCCTACACCCAGCTCAACACGCGTGACCAAAGACCCGGCACGGGCATGATTGGTACCGTCGATCTCTCGCAGTTCCTGCAAGGCTTCATCACTCCCTATACCTCAGATGGGTACCCAACCTCGAACGTCTTGCAGGGCGATGCGAACCGTTACCTGCGAGCCAACGAATGGGGCGCATACCTCCAGGATAAATTCCAATTTCGCCCCAATCTGAGCTTTACGGTCGGACTGCGCTTTGACGACGATGGCGGTCTGTCTGAAAAATATGGGCGTCTCTACAATTTCGACCCCTCGCAGTACAATTACGACCCATCCACGGACACTCTCATCTCGAACGGCATCATTGTTGCGGGCAACAACCCGCAGTTCGCAACGAAAGGAGTCAGCCCCTCCACCTTGACCGGCCGCCAGTGGGGTCTTGCTCCCCGTCTGGGCCTGGCCTGGAGCCCTGGAAGGTTTAACAATAAGCTCGTCGTGCGCGCGGGCTGGGGTCTGTACTACGATCGCGGCGAACTCTTCACCTATCTCTCCCCGGGCTTTGCGGCCGGAGTCGTCACCGGCGGACCATTTGGCGTCAACCAAGCCCCGCCCTTCGTTAGCGCCACGGAATGCACCGCTTCGTCTTTCTATATGAATTACATCCCGACCTGCGACCCGACGGCCTACGGATTTACCAATCCATGGGGCGCGACGTTGGGACCTCCTCCCACGGGTAACCCGGCTTCGATTGACAACTACTTGCCGAATACCGGAGTACCGGGAGTCGGAATCGGCGCTGGCATCCTCGAAGGGCAAGCGCTCTTCCCCTTCGGCGTTTACAACCGCAAGAACAAACTCCCTTACACGATGAACCAAACTCTCGATATCCAATGGCAGCCGCGCCGCGACTTGGCGATTGACATCGGTTACGTCGGCAACTTGGGCCGTCACGAGGTGATTCCCGTGCCCTTCAACCAGGCGCAGATCGCCACTCCGACGAATCCGATCCGCAAGGGCACGCAGTTTCAGCAGAACTACACCTATGGTTACACCGTGCAGGGTCCTCCAGGCTGCAGCACAACTTGCGCTCCGATTACTCTGCCCGACGGTTCGACGATGCTCAACAACTACGAAGGGGGCAATGTGGATTTTCGTGTTCCCTACCTCGGTTATTCCGCCGAGGCCCTTTCCTACACCGCTGCCGGCGTCTCTGCTTACAACGCATTGCAGGTGCACGTGGAAAAGCGCCTCAGCCACGGATTGCAAGCGGGCTTCTCCTACACTTACTCTCACGCCTTGGACGAGCAAAGCGCCATGGGTTTGTTCTACAACGGAAATAACCCCCTCGACTTGCGCTCCGGCTATGGCAACTCGGATTTCGATCGCACCAACGTAATAAATTTCACGCTTCTTTACCAGTTCCCGAACGTCGCCGCGGATTCCTCTTGGAAGGGCAAGATTGGCAATGGCTGGGCCATCGAGGGCATTGGAGTTTTCCAGAGCGGCCAGCCCTACAGCATCGTCGATTATACTGGCGCCGTCGGCAGCATCTTCTACGGAGTCAACGATGGCATCACCAACCCCATCGTGCCGCTGGCGGCCGGCTGTACGCCGAAGAACGCGCTCACAGGCGTGTCGGGAGCTTTCGGTACGGTCGCGCTTAAGCCGCAATGCTTCACCCTGCCGCTACTCAATCCTGGCGATCTGAATGGCGCCATTCCGGCAGGCGACACCTTCGAAACCAACTTCACGACGGGCCAGCGCAACATCTTCCGGCAAACCTCGCAAAGGCGCGCGGACATATCCATCGTGAAGAACACCAAGATCACGGAGCGGTTTACCGCGAAGTACAGCTTCGATGTTTTCAACCTGACCAATACGCCCAGCTTCGACATCCCGCTCGATGACGTCTCGCAAAACCAGTATTACAACAACATACCGGTCGAAGGGACCACTCCATTGCCGGTGGGTTGCCCGAACCAAACGAACGCGTCGTTCTACAACTGCGCGTTCGGCCTGGGCGTGGTGAACAAGACCATTGGCAGCCCGAGGCAGATTCAGATGTCTCTCAGTCTTCAGTTCTAGTCCAGCCCACGCGAGCAGGAACGGCGGCCATCCCGGCTGCTGTTTCCTGCAAGGCTGGAATTTCTACCCGTTGCCTCGCCATGGATGCGGTTAAAATGCGGTCCATGTCGAAAGCCACTGCCCGCGGTCCGGTGCAAGAGCTTCGCGAGCAGCTCGCGCGCGGAGACATCACGCCGCGCGCCGCAGCCGAAGCGGCGCTCTCGCGCGCGAACAGCAACGCGAGCCACAACGTGTACCTCGCGCTCGATGCGGAACGGGTGCGCGAGGAAGCCGACACATTGCCCCGGCGATTTCCACCTGTTGCCAAGCCGCCTCTCTACGGCGTCCCTGTTTCGATCAAAGACTGCTTCGACGTTGCCGGATTCCCGACAACATTGGGTTCGCGTTTTTACGCCGCACGCAACGGCGTAGCCGGTGAGGATTCCGCCGTGGCCTCTCGCCTGCGTTCACAGGGCGCGATCATCATCGGCAAGACGCACATGCATCCACTGGCCTACGGCATCACCGGAGAAAATCCGGACTACGGTGATTGCGTGCAGCCGAGGGACGCGCGGCGTCTAACCGGTGGGTCCTCCAGCGGCGCCGCGGCCAGCGTGCAGGAGCAGTCGGCGCTGGCGGCGATCGGCACGGACACGGGCGGGTCGGTGCGCGTGCCGGCAGCGCTGTGTGGACTCGCCGGATACCGCGCGTCGGTGGAGCTGGCGCAGCGGAGCGGATTGTGGCGCGGCGGAGTCCACCTGGCACCCACGTTCGACACCCTGGGATGGTTGTTTCAGGATCTGCGCGATGCGCCGTTGCTGGCTGAGGCGCTGTTTGACCTGCGCATGCCGGAGGAGACCCAAACGAGCTTCCGCATCGGCTACGTGAGCGACGGGTTTCTCGACGATTGCGATTCGCAGGTGCTCGCCGACTTTGCGGACTGGAAGAAAAAGCTCAGCGCAAGCGGCGCGACGATCACTCCGGCGGACACGAGTTACTGGGAAGAGGCGCCGGAGATTTACGCAGCGATCACCGCGCATGAAGCCGCTGCGACTCACCGTACGAAAAGCGGCGGAGATTTTTCGCACTTTCCCGCGGCGATTGCCGAACGACTGGCGTGGGGCGCATCCATCTCCGCCGCCGAAATCGAACAATTCCGCGCGCGGCATGCGCGATTTCGCGAGCGCGCCGATGCGCAGCTGCGCGAGTTTGATTTTTTCCTCGCGCCTTGCGCCGCGCTCTACGAGCTCGCGGTCGGCGCCGATCACACTGCATCGCGCCGCGCGATCCTGCGTTACACCACGCCGATGAGTCTCGTTGGCGCGCCGCTCGTGACGTTGCCATGCGCAAGCGGCGCAGGAGTTCAACTAATCGGTCCGCGCAATTCGGACGCTCGACTGCTCGGGCACGCAAAAGTGCTGGGAGCGCGACTGGCCTGGAGCATTGCCGCGCACGATGACGACTGCTCGCGTCGCGGTGCAGGCTGACTTTCTTCACGCAGTAGGCCGCATCGCTTATGCTATTCCTCTCCAATGTCTTCATTCCACACGGCCGGGTGCGCGCGAATGTAATCCGCGAGGAGCGTCGCGCATTCGGCGGAGTCCAGATCAATCACCTTGATACCGAGCGAGCGCAGCCAATCCATCCCGCCTTGAAAGTTGCGGCTCTCACCGACGACCACGGTGCCGAAACCGAACTGGCGCACCAAGCCGCTGCAATACCAGCAGGGCGCGAGGGTGGTGACCATAATCAGGTGGCGATAACTGCGCTGGCGTCCGGCGTTGCGGAAGGCATCGGTTTCGCCGTGGACCGAGGGATCGCCCTGCTGCACGCGGCGGTTGTGTCCGGAGCCGACGAGCTTGCCGCTGGAGTCGAAGATGGCGGCGCCGATGGGGATGCCGCCTTCCGCAAGGCCGGTGCGCGCTTCCTGCAGCGCGATCCCGAGCATCGCGGCGTAATCGAGTGGAGATCTCATGGACATCTTATACTCGCGGAGTTGCCTAGCCGCAAACCGCCCGCTGGTTCCGTTGACACGTGTTGCACATGCAACGACGCTGATCGCATGCCTAGCATGGTTCAGATCCGCAACGTACCTTCCGACCTGCATCGCGAGCTCAAGGCGCGCGCGGCGCTGGAAGGCATGTCCCTCTCGGATTACCTGCTCCGCGAGCTGCGCCACGCCCTCGACCGCCCCACCCTTGACGAAATGCGGAAACGGCTTTCGCGGCGCCAGTCCGTGCAGCCGCGTCCCGCGCCGGCCGCAGCAGTGCGCGCCGAGAGGAATGGCCGCTGATCGTTGCAGACGCTTCCGCGATACTTGAAGTCCTTCTGCAGACGCCTGCGGCTCGGCGTGTGAGCCGCGTCCTGTTTGCCGCCGGCGAGACGCTGCATGCTCCTGATCTGATCGACCTGGAGATCGCGCAGGTCTTGCGGCGCTACGTGCGCTCAGCCAGCATCTCCGCTGACCGGGGCAGCGAAGCTCTCAGCGATTTTCTCGACCTTCCGCTCACTCGCTATCCGCATTTTGTCCTGCTGAACCGCGTTTGGCAAATGCGGCACACTCTGACCGCTTATGACGCCGCTTACCTCGCTCTCGCCGAAGCTCTGGATGCTCCGCTCATCACCCGAGACCGCGCGCTCGCCAGATCCGGAAGCCGGGCGCGGGTCGAGCTGATCTAAACGGTTGCCGGTGGGCTGCAACTCCCTGTAATCAAACGGCGCAAACCGGCTCTAGGAGCTGCTCTTGGAACGGGCAACCCTTCAGCCGGCGGCGAAGCAAAAAATCCTCGTTAGAGATGGCCTTCCTTATTGATCTTGGCGGCGGCGCGGAGGATTAGCCAGCGCTGTTTGCCGTCCATGCGCGCGAATTGCTTGGCGAAAAGGCGGAGCTGGCGGGTGGTTTTCTTGTCGAGGCCCCAGATGATGGCGGGCTGCTGTTTGGGGACGTGCAGCTTCTTGACAGGAACTTCGTCGTCGGTGAAAAGCTGGTGCAGTGGCACTTCTAGGGCGCGCGCGATTTTTTCCAGGGTTTCGACGGAAGGCACGGTGCGGCCATTTTCCAGACGCGAGAGGTAACAGCGAAACAGGCCCGTGCGTTCCTGGATATCGCCTTGCGAGAGGTTTTGGGCTTCGCGAAGCCGTCTGAGCCTTTCGCTGATAACCATGGGGTGAGCTTACAATATTCTGCCGTGCCGACTCAATAACAGTTGAAGGAGAGGGACCCTTAGAAACAAAAATTGAGCGACTCAGCTCGAACCTGTTCCACATTGGCACACTTCCGAAGCCGATTCCGTCATTTGTACCCACAACGCTGTACGAAGGTATCTGCGAAAAGTGACTCTTATTGCACAGCTTTCAAAACGCGCTTAAGTCACGATTCGTAGGTCAAGCAGTGCCTCCATCCACGCAACCCGCAGCATCCAAGCCACACCGGGCAAACGAAGGATGATCAGGAAAGGCAACGAAAAATGCGCACTCTCCTCTCGATTCGATATTTCTTACTCGCGCTTGTGATTTTGGCAGTGCCGGCGGCATCCCGCGCGCAGTTCAGCGCTTCCATCACACTCGCGCCGCCGGAACTGGTCGTCTATTCGCAACCGATCTGCCCGCAGGAAGGCTATCTCTGGACGCCGGGTTACTGGGCTTATGGCGACGAGGGCTACTTCTGGGTACCGGGCACATGGATTGAGCCACCCAGCGAAGGCCTGCTGTGGACTCCGGGATATTGGGGATGGAACGAAGGCGCGTACGCCTGGAATGGCGGGTATTGGGGCGGTGAAGTGGGCTTCTACGGGGGCGTGAATTATGGATACGGCTACGGCGGCTCCGGATACGAAGGCGGCTACTGGCGCAACAACCAGTTCAGCTACAACACGACGGTGAACAATTTCGGCGGCGAGCACTTCCGCAACACTTATGACAAGCGGGTGAGCGTCAACACGTCAAGCCATGTCAGCTTTAACGGCGGATCTGGTGGAATCACGGCGCGACCGTCGGCCAGGGAAGAAACCTACGCGCACGCGTCGCACACCCCGGCGACCGCTGCGCAAACAAGCCATCAAAGCGCGGCGGGCGGCAACCACGAAATGCTCGCGTCGGTGAATCACGGGCGCCCGGCAGTCGCGGCAACAGCCAAGCCAGGTGAGTTTTCCGGCAAGGGCGTAGTAGCGGCGCATGGCGCTCCAGCTGAGAATAAGCCCGAAGCGAACAAGGCAGCCGAGACGAAGGCGACCGAGAACAAAGCTGCTGAAAACAAAGCTGCTGAGTCCAAGGCGACCGAGAACAGAGCCGCTGCGAGCAAGGCAACTGAGAACAAAACCGCTGAGAATCGAGCGGCTGCAACGAAGGCGACCGAGAACAAGGCTGCCGAAAATAAAGCCACCGAGAACAAAGCGACGGAAAACAAGCCAGCTGCCAGTCATGCGACAGCGAATAAGACGAAAGAGAACAACGCCGCTGCGACACGCTCAAACGAGAACAAGCCGGCTGAGAGCAAGCCCGCTGCAAAACCAGCGGCAAAGCCCGAACACACCGCCGCGGCGCCAGCGACGCACACCGCGGCACGGCCTGCTGCTCAACCAGCCGCAAAATCCGCGACGCCGCGCCCCGAGGTCAAACCCGTAGCGGCCACGCCAGCCGCAAAGCCAGAACGTGAGGCTGCTCCCGCGCACACAGAAAGCGCGCCGAAGCCTGCCCCCCAGCAACATCAGGCTGCACCGCAACAACATCAGGCTGCACCGCAACAGCATCAGGCTGCGGCGAAACCGGCGGCCGCGCCCAAGCCGGAAGCAGCGCATCCGAGTGAAGAGAAACCAAAATAACCCGCACCCGCGGCCTGGAACAGAATGGTCCCGCGGGACAACCTGCCTAATCCCCGTGAGCGGTTCGTGAAAAACACGAGCCGCTCATTTTTTTTGCCTGCTCAAGTCCGCGTTGCCGAGCCGCCAGGCGCGAGCCGGGACCAAGGCGTGCGGTTCCGGATTTCCTTGGCGCAGAGCGTGAATGTAATTCGGGTGTGCAGGTTCATTCGTAGCGCAGAGCGACCATTGGATCAACGCGCATGGCGCGGCGGGCGGGGAGGTAGCACGCAAAGAGCGCGACGGCGGCGAGAAGCACTCCAGCCGTTATGTAGGCTACCGGATCGCTGGCGCTGATTCCGGCGATCACGTGCGCCATGGCGCGAGTGAGCGCCCCAGCTGCGGCGGATCCAACGGCGATGCCAACGATCACCAGGCGCACTCCTTGCAGCCAGACCAGATGAAGGATGTCGCGCGAGCTTGCGCCGAGGGCCATGCGGATCCCCATCTCGCGGGTGCGCTGGTTTGCCGCGAACGACACGACGCCGTAAACCCCGACGACCGCGAGAATCAATCCGATCACTCCGAGCGCGGCAGCGAAAGTGGCGGCGAGACGAAACGCGAGGTAACCGAACGCGCCTGCGAGCAGTTGATTCATGGTCTCGATATCCGCGATCGCCAGGTCAGGAGCCAGTTGCGTGATTTGTTCCTTCACCGGCGCGGCGAGCGACTCGGGTGGACCGAGCGTGCGAATTTGCAGAGCTAGTTTCGAGGCGAAATTCTGCGCGAGCGGAACGAAGAAGAATGGCTCGGCATCATCGCCTACCGTCTTGTATTTACCGTTGGCGGTGACGCCGACAACTTCCATGAACGGGCCGGTGTCACCTTCCATGCTGAAGCGTTTTCCGATGGGATCTTCACGCGGCCAGAAGCGGGCGGCCATGGCTTGATTGATGATCGCGACGCGTGGCGCTGTTTCATCGTCGGAGTCCGTGAAGCGACGGCCGCGGAGAAGAGCGATGCGCATGGTCTGGAAGTAAGGCGGATCAACGGAGTTCGAGAGCACGCCGGGCGCTTGGCGGCCGGGAGGAGTGGGCTGGCCCTCGAGCGAAACTTGCCTGCTATTGGGGAAGCCGCCCATCGGCACGTAGGAAGCGAGGCTGACGGATTGCACGCCGGGGAGAGAGCGCACCCGAGGCTCGAGCTCGCGATAGAAAGCGGCGGCGCGCGGCTCGTCGTAGCCAGCCTGGTGCGGGTCCATCGTGACGTCGAGTACGTGGCTGGGATCGAACCCGAGATCGAAGGACTGAACTTTTTGCAAGCTGCGGACGAAAAGTCCGGCGACGACCAGCAGAGTGAATGAACCCGCGACTTGCGCAACGACGAGAAAATTGCGAAAGCCGGACTGATGGATGCCGAAGGAATCTCGTTGGCCGCCTTCGTGCAGGACGGAATTTACGTCCGCGGCGGAAGCGCGCAGAGCCGGCAGGATGCCGACCACCAAACCAGTGAGGAGCGCGGAGGAGGCGGCAAAAGCGAAGACGCGCCAATCGAAGGACGCATTTACGTGGAGCGGAAGGCTTTGCAGGTGAATCGAGCTGGTCCAGCGACCGACGCACATTCCGAGAAGCACCCCGGCGCCGCCGCCCAAAATCGCGAGCAGGACGCTTTCGGTGAGCATTTGGCGGACGAGCCGCGCGCGTGCTGCGCCCAGAGCGGCGCGAATGGCCATTTCGCGCCGACGCGCCGAGCCGCGCGCGAGCAGGATGTTTTCCACGTTCATGCAGGTCAGCAGCAAGACCAAGGCGGCGAGAACCAGGAACAAGCCGGAAACCGCGAAGAAGAAATTATTGGCATAGGGAATGGGACGCGCCGACTTTTCCGGAATGGCGCGCAAGGTGAACCATTTGTCGGTTGCGGGATACTGGCGGGCGAGGCGCGCGGAGACTACGTCGAGGGAACTCTGGGCTTCGCGAAGGCCGATCCCGGGCTTGAGGCGGCCGAAGGCCAGAATTCGGCGGCGATCGCGATTCTCCCAAAACAGGCTTGCAGATTCCTCCTGAATCATGGCGCTCATGGGGAGATAAACGTGCGTTTCGAAGATGGAATACATGCCCTGGAACTGGCGCGGCGCCACACCGATGATGGCTGCGGTTTTTCCATTGATGTGAATTGGGCTTCCGATGGCGCGCGGGTCGCCGCCGAACCTCTTTTGCCAGTAGCCGTAACCTAAAATCACGAGGAGCGGCTGGCCCGGCGTTTCGGCTTCGCCCGGCAGGAAGAGGCGCCCCGCGGCAGGCCGCAGACCGAGCGCGGTGAAAAAATTTCCGGACACGTAGTTTGCGGAGCATTCCTGGGACTGGTCATTTGCGGTGAATTGTACAGTGCCGAGGACGATTCCGAAGATGTCGGCGGCTCGACTGGCTTGCTCGCGGAAATCAACGAATTCGGGATAGGAAAATCCTGACGAGCCGACCGGCGCGTCTTTCTGCTGAATCGCGAGAACCGCGATTTGCTCGGGCGAGGGGACCGGCAAGGGGCGCAGCAGGAATCCATTCACGACGCTGAAGATGGCAGTGTTCGCGCCTACGCCGAGCGCAATGGCAACTACGATTACCACCGTTACGGCGGGGGATTTGCCCAAGATGCGCAGGCCGTAGTGAACGTCTTGTACTAGATCTTGCAGCCAGGTGATTTGGCGGGCGTCGCGGCATTCTTCTTTGCGTTTCTCGAGGCCGCCCATTTCGAGTAACGCCGCGCGGCGAGCTTCTGGCGGGGGCATTCCCTCCGCGATGTGCTCCTGGGTTCTTTGCTCGAGGTGATCGCGGAGTTCCTCGTCAAGCTCAAGGTCTACTGCTTCGCGACGAAACAGTGAGCGCAGGCGCAGTGCCAGCCTGTAGATCCAGCGCTGCGGTCGCATCATCGTGCTCCTGAGCGCTCCTCGCGCTCGTTTCCTCATTCGTAGCGCAGTGCGGTCATGGGATCGACGCGCATGGCACGGCGGGCGGGGATGTAGCAGGCCAGAACCGCTGCGGACAGCAAAACGATTGAAACTCCGAGAAACGTCAGCGGGTCGGTTTGCTTCACGGCAAAGAGCATGCTTGCGAGCAGCGATCCCGCACCGAGCGCTGCGACGATCCCCAACATCGATCCGATTGCTGTCAATCGCAATCCTTGCCCGACCACGAGCTGGAAAATATCTCGCGGCCGCGCGCCCAAGGCCATGCGAATTCCGATTTCGCTGCTGCGCTGCGCCACATGGAAGGCGAGCGTCCCGTATAGTCCGACGCAGGTCAATACCAGCGCCAGAAGGCTGAACGTCGTGCAGAGCGCCGCGATCAGCCGATCGGAATGGAGCGATTCATCGACTTGTTCGCGCAGAGTTCTGATGCCAGTAATAGTGACCGAGCTATCCAGCGAGTGAAAAATCGCGGGTAGCGAGCCAGCCAGAGTCTTTGCGGAGCCGCTGGTGCGAATTTCAAGGTCTCCGTGCGTTCCGGGAATGTAGAAGAAGTCGGTGGGCCCTTCACGCAAATCGTTATACTTCGAATCCGCCACCACGCCCACGATTTGCAGCTGTGGACGATGTCCTTCCACAAACTGAATGGATTTTCCGAGCGGGCTGCCGTTACCGAAGAAACGCTGAGCCATCGTCCGATTGATGATCGCCGCAGTCGTCGCAAGGTTTGACGGCGATTCCGCATGCACGTCCTCTTCGGTGAATTCGCGCCCCGCGAGCAGCGGGATTCCCATGGTTTCGAAATATGCCGGCGAGATGCCGACGAATCGCTCGTTGGCCACTTCGCCGGGCCGCAACGTGTAACCCTCCACCGCAACGTTGATGCCAACTTCCTTGCCGCTGATGGGTGTGAAGCCTGAATAGCTGGCGGAATGTACGCCGGGTAGCTGTTTCATGCGATCCAGAAGACAGCGGTAAAACTGCGCGACCTGATCGCGGGTGCGAGACGAGGAGTAACCCGTCATCGTGACGATCAGGACTTTGTCACGGTCGAAGCCCGCGTCGAACGTTTCGAGGTTGTACAGCGTGTGTAGCAGCAGACCGGCCGCTGCCAAAAGCATCAGGGACAAGGCAACCTGCCCGACTATCAGCACGCTTCCCAACCGTGATTGCGCCGATGATCGGTACGATGCCGGCCCCTGAACTTTGAGTTCTTCGGCAAGTTCGCCGCGCGTCGCAGCGAGCGATGGCGCGAGGCCGCAGACAATAACCGTAAACGCCAGCGCGCTGGCGGTGAAGAGGAGGGTTCGTAAATTGAAGGCAGTTGAGAGGACGACGGGAAGCTGCCGCGTGGAAAGCGATGCGAGCAAAAGGCGGCTGGTCCATTGACCCGCGGCCAGTCCAGTCACCGCTCCGGCGATCGCAAGCAGCGTGCTCTCCGTGAGGAGTTGACGAATTACACGCCAACGGCCCGCCCCCAGGGCCAGGCGCACGGTGATTTCCCGTTTGCGGGCCATGCCGCGCGCAAGCAATAGATTCGCGACATTGCCGCAAGCAATTAACAGCAGAAGCCCCACAACGACCATCAATATTCGGGCAGGCAGCGAGAATTTTGCGCGCGCATCGGAGAGGCCGCGCGCCGCGGGGGTTATTAGCACGTGAGCGAACTCTTCGTCGCGTTCGATTTGCGGCAACATGGAGGTTTTCTCGATTTCCTGCAATAGAGGATCGAGAACGGCCTGCGCTTGCGCGATGGATAAGCCCGGTTTCAGACGAGCGAGAATGGTTACCCACTGTGTCTGCCAATAGTCCTGCGTCGGCAACTCCGTAGAGTTCAGTGGCGCGTAAAAATCGGGCGACTCCCCAACTTTTGCGCCAAAGAAATCCGGCGGCGCGACTCCGATCACCGTGAAAGTGTGCTGGGGAACGGACCCGGTGCGCGTGGCGTCAGACTGATCTCCGAACGTAATCGCCTGGCCGATGGCATCCTCGCTGGAGTCCCATTCGCGTTTCCAGAAAGCGAAGCTCACGACGAGAGCCGGAGGACCGTGCTGGTCGGAATCAGCGAGCAGACGGCCGGCAAAAGGGCGCACGCCCAGCGCCGCGAAATAGTTCGCGGAGACGAGTTCACCGTTGGCAGGGATTTTTCGTTCCTTGTAGGTCAATTCGTAAGGAGCGATCCCGGAGAACGCCAGCACGCTTGCGAATGCCGCAGCTTTGTCGCGATACGCGTAGTAAGTCTCGACCTCGGAACCCTCCGCCGGTTGGCCGAAGGTGCCGGTAGAGTTCACCCATACGAGTTCATCAGGATTGCGCACCGGAAGCTTCCGGAGTAGTAGCGCGTCGACGATAGAGAATATAGCGGTGTTGGCGCCGATGCCGAGCGCGAGCGTCAGCACTGTGACGGTGGTGAACCCGGGGGACTTGCCCAAGATGCGCAGACCGTAGCGAACGTCTTGCACCAAATCTTGCAGCCAAGTGATTTGGCGGGCGTCGCGGCATTCTTCTTTGCGTTTTTCGAGGCCGCCCATTTCGAGCACGGCCGATCGTCGCGCTTCCTCGGAAGCCATGCCCTGGGAGATGTATTGCTGGGTTTTTAGTTCGAGATGATCGCCGAGCTCATCGGCGAGCTCCTGGTCCGCTTTCGTGCGATGGAAGAGCGAGCGCAGGCGCAGCGGCAGCGCGTAAATCCAGCGTTCTGGTCGCATCGTTTGTAGCACCGAACGCTTTGCGCGCCCGGCCTCCTTGCGCGGTTCAGGTTTCCTTCAGCTGTACGACATGCGAGATCGCAGTCGCAAGCCGGCCCCAGTTGTCCGCTTCTTTTTCCAGATGTTTGCGGCCGGGGCGCGTGAGCGAATAGAATTTTGCGCGCCGATTGTTCTGGGTAGTTTTCCACTCGGCGGAAATCCAGCCTTCTTGTTCCAGCTTGTGTAATGCGGGATAGAGCGAGCCGTCGCTGACCTGCAGAACATCGCCGGAGACTTGCTTCAGGCGCAGGCTGATGGCGAAGCCGTTGAGGGGCTGGAGCGCAAGGATTTTCAGCAGCAGCAGGTCCAGCGTGCCTTGCACGAGATCGGAAGGTTTGCTCATCGCTTGCCTCGGTAACCGAGCGAAGTATAGCGCTACTGCCCTCGGTAAGCAAGGGGAGCGTCGCGGCGCGCGGCGGCAAGCTGGGGCGCGCAAGCAGCGCCCCTACTCGATCTCGGCGTTCGGTTTGAGGTTGCGCGCATACGAGATGGAAACCGCGATGCCGATGAGCAGCGCGGCCAGGAACAAATACGGCAGGTAACGCCAGGGCGCAGCAGGGACTGGGAAGACGCTCAGGGCGAGGACTGCGGCGAGAATCAGGAGCGCGGCGGCGCTGAGGGCGAGATCCAGGCGGCGAAGGATTTTGCGGCGAAGCAGGAAGAACGGCATCGCGAGGCAGACCAGGAAATAGGCGCCGATGAAGCCGTAGGAGGCGAGTTGAGTCAGATAATTGATGCAATCGGGCAGCAGAACTTTTGAGAGAAGCAGAGTCGCGGGACAGGCGATGGCGATTACAGCGATTAGCGCGATGGCGCGGTGCGGAGTTTTGTTGACGGGATGCGCCGAGCCGAAGCTAGGCACAAAGAGGCGATTTTGCGCCAAATAATAAAGGATGCGCGCGCCGGCGTTGAGCGAGCCCAGTGTGCAGGCGAAGTAACTGAGCGCGATGCCGATGGAACTGACGTAGCCGAAGCTCGCCAGATTCATGGAGCGCGCGATGGAGTCAAAGGGAGCGTTGAGCTGATCGAGCGCCAGGCCATTCTTGCGCGCAAGGGCGGTGAGGCAATAAATCATCACAAGATAAAGGATGCCTACGGGAATCAGGCAGCTGACGATCACGCGGGGAATGGTGCGGCGCGCGTGCGTGGCTTCTTCGCCGAGAGTGGTGACGCTTTCGAAGCCGGCGAGAGTCATGAAGCCGAAGACCATGGCGAATTGAAAGCCGGATAATTTCGCGCCGTCGAGGTGAAGCTGTGGGCGGTCGAGCCATGCGGAATCATGGCGCATGGCCAGAGCGATGATGACGATGATGACGGCGAGCGAGCTGAGTTCAATCGCGAGCATCACTTCGGTAGAGAGCTTGATGTCGCGGTACGCAATGATCCACGCCACGATCACCACGATCGCGGTAATAGCGGCAGCGCGCAGAAAAGATGCGGGCGCGCCGGTAATTTGGCGGAAAAAAAGATCGGCGTAATACGCGGAAGAAGGCGCGGTGCCGGCCGCGCCGAAGGCCATGGCGGCGACGTAAGCCCATCCCGTGACCATGCACGCGCCGCGGCCGAGACCGGCGGAGGCAAACTCGGCCAGTGATCCTGCGGAAGCGCACTGCGCTGAAAAACGGTGCACGCTGTAGGTGATCAGCGAAAACGCGACAAGAGTGAGCAGGAAAATAAGCCAGGTGGCGTTGCCGCCCTTGGCGATGAGCAGCGGCAGAACGATGCCGCACGTGCCGGTGGGCGCCATCACGCCGAGGGTAAGCGCAGTATCTTCTATAAAGGATAAATAATTATGCCGCAGGGTGGAGCGAGAGCGCGCCGGGGTGTCCACGGACGAGGATTGAGCCGGAAGACTCACGTGAGTAACAGTAGCAGCACGAGTTTCTTGGCGCAAATTCGCGGCGCGGACTGAAAAGTTCAGGATGTTTGAGCGGCTGCATTGCATATAATGGGGCCGTGCTCCCGCGTTTTGTTTGCTGCAGGGTACCTGCAGACACTCGGATCGTCGCGGAACGAAGGCTGCCTTTCATTTCAAACCATGACTGAAAAACCGGCAGGGAATGACGTGTCGGCAGCCAGCCTGATGCAGCGGGAAGCGCGGACTTTGCGCGAGCAATTTCAGAAATTGTATGGCGAGAAGGCGCGGGTATTTCGCGCGCCGGGGCGCGTAAACCTGATCGGCGAGCATACGGATTATAACGAAGGATTCGTCATGCCCGTGGCGATGGATTTGTACACATGGGTTGCCGTCGCTGCGCGAAAAGATTCGCGCGTGCACGTTTATTCGCAGAATTTGCGCGAGCGCGCGGAAATGGATTTGCAGGACCTGAAATTGCGGGTGCAGAGGCATTGGAGCGCCTACGTGCTGGGAGTGGCGGCGAGTTTGCGGATGTCCGGCGCGGAAATTGGCGGAGCCAATCTGTTGGTGGAAGGAAGAGTTCCCATGGGCGCGGGGCTTTCCTCTTCAGCGTCGGTGGAAGTGGCGACCGGTTACGCATTGCTGGAAAGTTCGGGGCTGTCGCGAAGTCCCGTTGATCTGGCGAAGATTTGCCAGCGCGCGGAAAACGAATTCGCGGGAGCGCGCTGCGGGATCATGGACCAGATGATCGCCTGCTGCGGGCGCGCGAATTATGCGCTGATCCTGGATTGCCGGACGCTGGGATTCCGCCTGCTGCCATTATTCGCGGATGCGCAATTTGTGGTATGCAACAGCATGGTGAAACACGATCACGCGGCCGGCGAATACAATGCGCGGCGAGCGGATTGCGAAACGGCGACGCGGATTCTGGCGGAGCAGATGCCGGGCGTGCGGGCGC
>Ga0308309_10000114_pt1 | contig 70123 bp, 57 predicted proteins | sample HubBroMetageWFT5_FD_192491 | JGI IMG/M metagenome (GOLD analysis project Ga0308309, IMG submission 192491) | Warmed and freeze-thawed soil microbial communities from the Hubbard Brook experimental Forest, New Hampshire - Hubbard Brook CCASE Soil... | ecosystem: Environmental > Terrestrial >...
GCAGGGCATGCTGGCGGTTGGCATCCTGGCGCTGCTGACAGCCGAGACTCTGATGGATTCCGCCGATGTGATTGGTTCGCTCACTCTGGACGCGCTTCAGGGAACTGATGTGGCCTTCGACGAACGTATCCACCGTGCGCGGCCTCACCCAGGTCAGTTGAAAACGGCGGAGAATCTGCGGCGCATGCTCGAGGGCAGTCAGATTCGCGAGTCGCATCGTGATTGCGATCGGGTACAGGACGCTTACTCTTTGCGCTGCATGCCACAGGTTCACGGCGCGGTGCGCGACACCCTCACCCATTGTCGCGCGGTGATGGAAACCGAGGTCAATTCGGCGGTGGACAATCCGCTGGTGTTTGTGAAGAACTTGAAACAGTCCGATGGCCAGGGTGATGTCATCTCTGGCGGCAATTTCCATGGTGAGCCAGTGGCCTTTGCTCTGGATTTTCTCGGAATCGCCCTGAGCGCGCTGGCGGGGATTTCCGAGCGCAGACTGGAGCGGCTGGTGAATCCAGCACTTAGCGAAGGCCTGCCTCCGTTTCTGGCAGCGGGCGCAGGATTGAACTCAGGATTCATGATGCCGCAGGTTACAGCCGCGGCGCTGGTCAGCGAAAACAAGATCTTCGCGCATCCCGCCTCGGTGGATTCGATCACCACCTCGGGCAATAAAGAAGACTTCGTTTCCATGGGGATGACCGCGTCGCTGAAGCTGAAGCGAATCGTGGCCAACACCAACAACGTCCTCGCAATCGAAGCGATGGCAGCAGCGCAGGCGCTCGACTTCCTCGCGCCCCTCAAACCCAGCAAGCGCGGACAGGCAGCCCATGCGGCGATTCGGTCAGTGTGTCTCACCATGGACAAAGACCGTGTGATGTATCAGGATTTCGCGCGGATCGCGGAATTGATTGCGAGCGGGAAGGTGGCAGTGGCGCTGAGGTAAAGGGCGTTAGTTTTCAGGACATATAGGTAAATGGTGATATTCCGAGCCATCGTCCCGTTGTTAGTAGCGGTTCTTGCGTTGCCTGCCGCGGGAGTGGCTCAGAACGTTGATAGCTGTTTGTCGGCCCATATCGCCGTTAACGCCGTGGACAAACAGGGGAGGATCGTTCCGGGGTTCCCTCCCGAATCGTTTCATGTGAAAGCGGGTGACGGCCTGCTTACGGTCAAGTCTGCTCAAACCGGAGTCGGACACAGAGTTGTATTGGTGGTCGACGTCAGCCGAAGCATCAACAAATCTGAACATACATGGGGCATCGCTCGGGTCGCAGCTGGAAACTTGCTGGTGGCCGCACCTTCAACCATGCGAGTCGCGCTGGTGCTATTTTCCGATCGCATTGTCGACACCATCGGCTTCGACCGCCCGCCGACCGACATCGTCGAGAGGTTAGCGAAACTGGAAAATGGCAAGGGCCGCACTGCGATTCTCGATGCCATCGACTATTCGATCAAGCTGTTGCAGCCAACGGCACTCGGAGACGTTATCTATATCATTTCGGATGGTGGAGAAAATGCGAGTAAGGTCCATCGGACCGACCTTGAAAACAAGCTACTCGCTCAGGGTATACGTTTGTTTGCGTTCATCCTCCAACCGAAAGCTCCATTTTCAACTCCCGAGGAATCGGCCGAACCAAGTCTGCTTGCAGAGCTAGCCCAGGTAACCGGAGGAGCAGTCGTCGACGAAGACTCCGAGGCTGCGCTCGATGACCGGCCAAAATTGAGCGCCATCTTGCAGCGGGGCTACGGGCAAATGGCGCATTTCTACGATGTGCAACTGTCAATCCCGGATCGCGGGGCAAAGAAAGAACGCCTGCGGCTCGAAATCGTCGACCAGGACGGAAAGAAACGAAAAGACTTGAGCGTGTCCTATCCGCAGTATCTTCTTCCCTGCACCCATTGAAGCAGCACGGGCAAGGACGCCCGCGCCTACATCACGAGGCTTTCGTCGCGCTCCCATCCAGTCCCAACTGCACCGCGATTCCCTTCATCGCTTCAATGCAAAACGCAATGTGCTCTTCCAACTCCACACCCAGATCAGCAGCGCCGTTGACGATATCGTCTCGATTCACGCTACGGGCGAAGGCTTTGTCTTTCATCTTCTTTCGCACTGACTTGGCCTCGACCTCAGCCAGAGACTTCCCCGGTTTCACCAACGCCGAGGCCGTAATGAATCCCGCCAGCTCATCGCAAGCGAATAGTGCCTTCTCCATCGCCGACTCGCGTTTCACGCCGGCGTACTCAGCGTGCGACATAATCGCGCGGCGGATCTCGTCAGACCATCCCCGCTCCTTCAGAATCTCATTGCCCTTGTAAGGATGATCTTCGCGGCCGGGATATTTCTCGTAGTCGAAGTCGTGCAGCAGGCCGACCAAGCCCCAGAGTTCCTGATCTCCGCCTAGTTTTTGCGCGTAGGCACGCATGCACGCCTCGACCGCCAGAGCGTGTTTGCGCAGACTCTCCGATTGAGTGAACTCAGTTAGTAAACACCAGGCTTCTTCTCTGCCCTTCATATTTTTCTCGCTTGTCTTCTCAAGAATCCCTCAACCTGTACAAGCCAGCTGAAACGCCCGTTCCTGTGCGCCTTCCAGCAATCGAGCAAAAGTCGCAGCCTTTCGTATGAGCTGCCCAAACTATTTTCCTGCAATCTCCCTATGTTCGCCGGACTTTCGCCTGCCATGCTCGGCATCGGCCCCGGCATCTCTCAGCTGAATGCTGATTTTACTTGACATCCACAGTGCTGCTGCCTCAGATTACGCTGCAGGTCTGGAACCAAGTACCTAGTTTGGTTCGTTTTTCGGTTCCTTCGGGAAGCCCGCTCTGGCCCCTCCCAAACCTAATGGCTACCATGCTTGCCCCGGTTGATTCCAGGGAAGTAGTTCGCTGTGATCGTTGCCTGCTGGTCCAGTTTCGCACCACCAACAATTTGTGCCGCCGTTGCCACGGGTCTTTAGACGAGGATGAGCCGGAAATCGTTTCGGCTCCGCCCCCGCCACAAGTGATCCCAACGAATGGTCACAGTCACGGCCATTTGCACCTTGCGACCGCGATCCGGTCGATTCGTCTGGGCAGCGGACTCAGCCAGCGGCAACTGGCCCTGCGCATGTCAGTGCCGCGGACCTACGTCTCCAAGATAGAAAACGAAAAGGCCACGCCTACCCTCTCTTCGCTGGAGCGGCTGGCCAGGGCGTTGGAGGTCACTGTGCCCGATCTGCTCAGCGGTGGCGAGCGTAACCGGCAACAGGAGGTCCGCGAACTGATGCAGGATCCGTTCATCGCGGAGATGCTGCCCTTCGTGACCCAACTGAACGGGATGCAGATGTCGAGCATCCTGACCCAGGTGCGCGATCTGACCATACGGCCAAGAAGAACCGCGTAGCCCGCAAGGGACGAGGGCTACCAACAAGTTTGTCTTTATCCGGGCAACCAGCCAACTAGCAGCCGGGATCATCAGATCCCGGCTTTTTTGCTGTCTTCAGGCCGCAAACGGTTCGCCGGGAGGAATAGGCAGCGGCTGCGGCAACCGGTCTGTGACTTCGGCCATGGCCGCCAGCTTCGCCGCAAAGGCTGGAGTCAGCGCTCCCGGCTGGAAGCGCCAGCGATAGTTTCCTGTCTTCACGCTGGGAACGTTCAGGCGCGCCTCGCTCCCCAGCCCCAGTACGTCCTGCAAGGGCGCGACGGAAAGACTGGCCGGGGAGCCCTGCGCGGCGCGAATCATCGCCCAATTGATACCGTCGTCGGAAGATCCCAGATAAGCGTGCGCCGAGCGCCGCTCGGGCTCGCTGGCACCGCCATTCCACCAGCCCAGGGTCGTGTCGTTGTCGTGGGTACCGGTGTAAACCACGCGCTCGGGCGTGAGGCGGTGCGGCAAATACTGGTGCGCGCCGGGATCGCCGAATCCGAACTGGAGCACGGCCATCCCCGGAATCCTATGGTTCTCTCGCAACGCATGAACATCGGGCGTGATGTAGCCAAGGTCCTCGGCGAAAAAGGGCAGGCTGCCCAATTCCTCGCGCAGCTTGTTGAAAAACTCGTCTCGGGGACCATCCACCCAGCGGCCGTTTATCGCGGTATCATCGGCGGCAGGAATCTCCCAGAACTGAGCAAACCCGCGGAAATGATCGAGGCGAATGTAGTCACAGGTTTGCGTAGCCCAGCGCAGCCGCTCCACCCACCATTTGTAGCCCCGCTCCCGCATTGTTCCCCAGTTGTAAAGTGGATTGCCCCAGCGCTGGCCGGTAGCACTGTAGGCGTCCGGGGGAACGCCAGCCACAACTTCGGGGTCGAGCTTGTCATTCAAACGAAAGAGTTCGCGGTTGGCCCACACATCGGCGCTTTCGTAGTCCACGAAGATAGCGATATCGCCCACGACGCGGACGGCCTTCTGGGCGCAATAGCGTCGCAAAGAACGCCACTGCTCATAGAAGAAAAATTGGAGCACACGGCGCATGGCCAACCCGGAAGCGAGTTCCGCCCGGGCAACCACCAGCGCTGCGGGCAGGCGACGAGTCAGGTCTTCTGGCCAATCCCTCCACAATTTCGCCTGGTGGCGAGCCTGCAAGGCATCGTAGAGAACGAAATCTTCCAACCACCAGGAATTGTCGACACAGAATCGGTCAAAGCGGGAGCGTTGCTCGCCATTAGCAGAAGCCAGGAACTTGCCGCAGGCTTCGTTGAGCAGCGGCAGCTTGTTGCGTCGAACCTCTTCATAGTCGATAGGCCCGACTTGGTCAGGGAGATCCTGCAGCCTCGAGGCCGGAATCCAGCCGCGTTCTGCTAATCGTTCCAGGCTGATGAGCAGAGGATTGCCGGCGAACGCTGACGTCGTGGAGTAGGGAGAATCCCCGTTCGCGGGCGGCCCTAGCGGCAAGACCTGCCACAGACTTTGTCGCGCGGAGGCAAGAAAATCGATGAACTCGTAGGCGGTTGGGCCGAAGTCTCCAATCCCGCCACGCGACGGCAGCGAAATCGGGTGGAGCAGGATTCCGGTGGCGCGAGCAAATGGCATGTTTATCTATGAGTCCATCTTCAATTTTTTGGGCTGTGCAAGCAAGAAGATTGCGTCCTACTCACTCGATATTTCGATGAGGTTCGGCGCGAAACGAAACCACTGCTAAGGTCGGGACTGATTTAGTCCAGTCCAAGCCGGTTCATTAGGGCACTATTCGCCTTGGTCTTCGCTGCCCTGGCGCTTGCTCAGGGACTTCAGTTCCTGCTCGTTGATTTTTATCTTGCCAGACTTTTCCATTTGCTGACGGAGATTGCTGACGAACAGACCAAACAGCTCTTGTTGTTTGTTCAGCCGCAGCGAATCCCGGATCTGGTCTTTCTTGGCGGCGTAATCCTGATCGGTCGGATCCTGTTTCTCCAGCACCGAGAGCACTGCTCCACTGGTGTTGGTGTCGATGGGCCCACTGATTTCGCCGGGCTTCAGCGTAAAAGCAACGGATGCCGGCCCCGACATCGCACCCAGGTCCGGAACCTGGCCGTCAGGCGGCACCAGGTCGCTGGTCTTCACCGTGGCCCCAAGTTCTTTTGCCGCCTTCTTCAAGTCGTGTTCAGACTTGGCACGGTCAGAGAGTTCCTGGGTCTTCTGTGTGAGCAAGGCCGCTGAACGCGATTCCTTAAACTCGCTTTCCACCCGGGCACGAATGTCCTCAAAACTTGGCGTAGCCGGTGGCCTGATGGCCACCAACTCGTACACCACGAAACCCTGCGGCAGTGCCAAATCATCGGGCGGAGATTTTTCCGCCGCATTGAACACCGCTTCCATGAGCGGAGGAGCATTGCCGATACCCGGCAGAGAGTCGCTGCGGTTGATGAAATCGGTGGTCACGACCTGCAGGCCCTTGGCCGCAGCGGCCACGTCCAGACCGCCTGAACGGGCCTGGGAAACCAGAGCCGTTGCCTCCGCATCGGCGGCCTGGGAAGCCTTTTGCGCCCTAATGACAGGCTCGATCTGATCCCTGACCTCATCGAGCGTCTTGGCGTGCGCATCCTGTTTGTCGTCCACGTGCAGGATCACAAAAGCATAACCGGCGTTGATCAGATCGCTGTTCGCGCCCTTCGCCAGGGAGAAAGCGGCCTTGTCAACTTCAGGAACCGGAAACCCTCCGCGCCTAACCCAGCCAATGGAGCCACCCGTCTTGCCACTGGGATCGTCGGAGTATTTCTTCGCAATGTCCTCAAATTTGGCTCCCGCCTTCAACTGCCGCAGGGCTTCTTCCCCTTTCTTGCGGGCATCGTCGACGCCCTTGGCATCAACTTTGCCGTCAGCACCCGCGAGCGGGGTCTTGATCAGGATCTGGCGGACATTGACCTGTTCCGGCACGCGATATTCGTCACGATGCTGGTCGTAGTAGGCCGCGACTTCCGGTTGGCCAACCTTAATTCCGGCCTGGACTCTAGCAGAATCTATCAGCGCATACTTGATCTTCCGCTTTTCGGGGATGGAGTTCGCATAAGACGCCTTGTGCTGGTCGTAGTAAGCCTTCAGTTCAGCGTCAGCCGGGTGGAGCGTCTTGAGAATGTCTTCCTTCTGCAGGACCGCATAGTCGAACTTGACCTTGAGGTTGTCCTTCACGAACTTCTGGTGAACTTCGGCATCACTGACCAGTGCGCTGCCCGCTACCAGGTTGCGCAGTTTTTCCAGCAGGATGTCACCTTTCACACTCTCCTCGAACTGCGTTACCGACAGGTCCGCCTGCTGAAGACGCTCTTCGTATGCCGCCTGCCCGACGAACTTGCCCGCGGGGAAAAAGACGGGTGCGTAACGGCCATGTTGCAATTCGTCGCGCAGATCGTCGTCAGTAGCGTGCAGTCCCATACGCCGGGCCTCAGCAATTATGGCGGTTCGACTGATCAATTGTTGCGCCGCCTGCGAGGCGAAATAAGGCATCAACATCGAGACCTGCGCGCCTCCCCGTGGAAACTGCTGCTGCACCATCTGCTTGGCCTCGCGCTGCACCTCGATCGTGGTGATATCGCTTCCTGCCACCGTCGCAACCACACCCTTGGCCGGGCCACCGGTGCCGAAAAAGTCGGTGCTGCCAAAGCCCGGCACCAGCGTGATGACCATGAATACACAGATAATGGTTAGGAGCCCTCCCAGAATCACTTTCTTGAGGGGGCCGGGGGTCTGTAAGAATCGAATCATCTTCTTGTCACTCCAGGGATAAAGGCGGAAACGTAAATTATAAACTAAAGTATTCTTTCGGGGGTTGCGGCGGGAAAGAGGTGGCGAATCTCGGCTATTGAAACGAATTAATAAAACTGTTATTCAGGATGTTCTTCGTTTTCCGCGGAAGGTCAAACTCTTATGAAGAAGCTCGCTTTGCCGGGTCTGTCGTTGCTGTTAGGTTCGATGCTCGCCTTCGCACAGCAGCCGCCGGCGCATCGGTCGCAGCCGACGCTGATTCTCAAGGACGGCTGGACGCTCCAATCGCTATACAAGGTCGATTCTCCGGGAGAGGTCGTCTCTACTCTCAAGTTTCATCCGCAGGGTTGGTACGCAGTCACAGTGCCGACCACTGTAGTGGCCGCGCTAGTCAAGGCTAAGAAATATCCCGACCCCTACTTTGGCATGAACCTGCGCAGGCTGCCGGGGATGACTTATCCCATCGGACAAACATTTGTCAGCCTCCCCATGGCCCAGGACAGCCCTTTCCTGGTGCCGTGGTGGTTCCGCAAAGAGTTTGTGATTCCGGCATCGTTTCAAGGGAAAACCGTCTGGTTGAAGTTCGGCGGTATCAACTATCGCGCCAACGTCTGGCTCAACGGAAAACAAATTGCCAATGCGGAAGACGCCGCCGGTGCCTGGCGCACTTACGAATTCAATGTGGCGAACTCGGCCCAGCCGGGAAAGACCAACGTACTGGCGGTGGAAGTATTTTCGCCAACCGAAAACGATTTGACGGTCAATTTCTGGGACTGGAACCCCGCGCCGCCAGATAAGCAGATGGGAATATTTCGCGACGTCGAGATTTCGACCAGTGGACCGGTAGCTCTCCGTTACCCGACGGTGGTGTCGAAAGTTGATTCACCGGGCAATCCAGCAGCCCACCTGACCGTCACTGCCCTGCTGAAGAACGCGACGCAGCACCCCGTCCGCGGCACGTTGCGAGGCCGCATCGAGAATGTCGAGGTCTCACAGGAAGTTGATCTCGCTCCCAGCGAATCGAAAGATGTGGTCTTCGATCCAACCAGTTTCCCGCAGCTCGATCTTGATCATCCGCGGCTGTGGTGGCCAGCGCAGATGGGCAAACCGGAGTTATATAAGTTGGAGCTCGAATTTGAAGTGGACGGCCAGGTCTCCGATCGCGCCGACACCAGCTTCGGTATTCGCGAGATCACGTCCGAATTGAATCCGACGAAAGGCCGAGTTTTCTCTGTCAACGGCAAGAAAGTCCTCATCCGCGGCGGCGGCTGGTCAATGGATATGCTGCTACGCGAAAACCAGCAACGAATGCAAGAAGAACTCCGTTATGTACAGGACATGGGGCTCAACACCATCCGCCTCGAAGGTATGCTGGAAAACAAAACGTTCTTCGATCTGGCCGACCGCCAGGGAATTCTGGTCATGGCAGGATGGGCATGCTGCTCTCACTGGGAGCACTGGGCAAATTGGAAACCACAGGACTTCGTGATCGCGGAGGAGTCTCTGCGCGATCAGATCTATCGCCTGCGCAGCCATCCCAGCGTGTTGCTGTGGATGAACGGCAGCGATAACCCTCCCCCTCCCGATGTAGAGCAGATGTATCTGAAAGTGGAGAGCGACCTGCTCTGGCCAAACCCGGTGGTTTCCTCGGCCACTGCCAAGCAGGCATCAGTAACCGGAGAAACTGGCGTCAAGATGAGCGGCCCCTACGACTACGTGCCGCCTGGCTATTGGCAGCAAGACTCGGTGACCACGCGCGGCGTCCACAAAGAATGCGAGGCTGGAGGTTGCGGCGGCGCCTACTGGCTCAATACCGAAACCAGCATGGGAGTCGCAGTGCCGCCCGTGGAAAGCATTCGCGCCATGCTGCCGAAGGAGCATTGGTGGCCGATCGACGATTGGTGGAACTTTCACGCCGGCGCCCATGTATTCGGGGACATCCATCTGTTTACCAACGCTTTGAACGTGCGCTACGGCAAGGCCACTGGCCTCGAGGATTTCACTTTCAAATCGCAACTGATGACTTACGAAGGCGTTCGCGCCATGTATGAGGCCTACAACCGGAACAAATATGTTTCCACCGGCGTGATTCAATGGATGCTGAATAACGCCTGGCCATCGATCATCTGGCATCTATACGATTACTATCTGCGACCGGGAGGCGGTTATTTCGGTGCGAAGAACGCCAATGAATCGCTACATCCTCTTTATGGGTACGACGATCACGCCATCTGGGTGGTGAGCAGTCAGTATGTGGATGCTCGCGGACTGAAGCTGATCACCAAGGTTCTGAATCTCGATATGACGGAGAAGTTCTCGCAGGAGACGACGCTCGACGCCCCCGCCGACAGTACAGCTCGAATCCTGACTTTGCCGGATATTGCCGGCCTCAGCGCAACATACTTTGTCGCACTGCGCCTGGAAGACGCCGCCGGCAAGGTCGTGGGATCGAATTTCTACTGGCTCTCGACGAAGGCAGAAACCCTCGATTGGGACAAGTCAAACTGGTACACAACTCCGGCCCTTTCCTACGCGGATTTTACCGCGCTCTCCCAGTTGCCCAAAGTGAAGCTAAAGGTCGCGAGCCACACCGAACGCAAGGCAGAAGAAACCGTGACCCACGTGGTCATCGAGAATCCCAGCAAGAGTCTGGCATTCTTTGTCCGCCTCAAGATCGATAAAGGCCCGCACGGTGAAGAAATTCTTCCCGTCTTGTGGGAGGACAATTACATCTCACTGCTCCCCGGCGAAAAGCGGGACATTCACGCTACCTACCGGACAAGCGCATTAGGGACAGCGCAGCCCAGTGTCGAAGTCGGCGGGTGGAATGTGAGTTCCCAGTAGCCGCTGCCGTCACACATGCTGTGAAACCGACAAAATATTGCCATCCGGATCTTTGAACCAGGCTACCTTGTCGCCGGTGGGAGCGGTCCATATCCCAAGCTCGTCTTGTTTGAAGGAGCCGAAGATTTCGAAATGCACGCCCCGTTCTCTCAAACCGCGAACCATCTCCTCAATGTTGGGAACTTCCCACCCCAGAATGGTAAACTGCGCAGGCTTAAAGTCGGCCGGGGTCTTAGCCACGCGCACCATGATTCCATGCGCCTCCAGCACTAGGGCAAAACCGTCGTCTTTGATAAAGCGAAGCCCCAGCACGCCTTCATAAAAGGCACGGGCCCGTTCCGGGTCCCTGGTTGGAACACAAGCAATAATATTGACGGAACTGAGCATCTAGCCCTCCCGTGAGAAATGTCTTAGCTAAATTACACGTTGCGCGGCTTCCATTCCTTCGCTATTGTGTCAATAAATGTCGATAAAGCGACAACCCGCGATTGCCTGCCCCCGGTTCTCGGTGCCCGTAGCAACACTGACTTACGACTTTCCCAATGGCCAGGTCGTCCCGCTGCACTTTCACCACGAGGACCAACTGGTATATGCCTGCCGCGGAGTCATGAGTGTCCAGACCAGCGACGGAACCTGGGTTGTACCTCCCCAGAGGGCAGTGTGGATTCCGGCCAAGACTCCACACAGCATCGTGATGTCGGGTTCGGTATCGATGCGGACACTGTATTTAAGAGCGCGGATGGCGCAAGGCCTTCCCAGAAATTGTTGCGTGGTGAATGTGTCGTCGCTGCTGAGGGAGTTGATTCTCCACGCCTGCACATTTCCGACGCTGACGAAGAGAATACAGGTCCAGGGCCGCCTGATAGATGTCATCCTGGACCAATTGGAAACCGTCCAAAGCATTCCCCTGCAATTGGCGAATCCATCGGATCCCAGAGCGGTAAGAGTCGCGGACATATTGTCCAACGATCCCAGTGACCCGCGGCCGCTGCAAGATATCTGTAAACGCACCGGGGCCAGCAAGCGCACCGTCGAAAGACTCTTCCAACTCGAAACTCACATGACACTCGGGGAGTGGCGACGGCAACTTCGGCTGCTACGGTCAATGCGGCTGCTCGCCGCCGACGAAAAGATAACCCATGTTGCGCTGGAGGCTGGATACAGCACACCCAGCGCATTCATCGCTATGTTCCGCAGGGTCTTTGGCACAACCCCGGGCCGCTATTTCGAGAAAGAGCCCAGGCGTCCCGCGCTCTAACCCTCTTCCGGCGGTAAATCGAAATTCACCAAGTGGCTCTGGAAGCCCCGGGTCTTCCAGGCTCCATAAGCGATGCCAGCGATCATCCAGATGGAACCCACGACCATCGCCAGCTTCGACAGGTGTATCCAGATGAACAGGCAAATGAAGAAGCCCAGCACCGGCGGAAGCAACTGCCAGGCGGTACGGTCTTTGCCCCGGATGTAGTAATGGGTCAGCGACGCAAGATTGACGCCCATGAATGCGATCAGCGCGCCGAAGTTGAGCAACTCCGCGCCATTATCGTAGGTGATGAGAAAAGCCCCAATTAACGCAATTCCACCGACAAAAAGCACGTTGTTCGCCGGAATTCTGGTTTTCGGATGGATGGCTCCAAAGAACTTCTTGGGTATCGCGCCGCTGCGCCCCATGCCGTAAAGTAGGCGAGCCGCGCCCAGTTGCGATCCCATGCCGGAACCGATGGTGGCAATCAACAGCGTGAGGCTGATCGCCTTGGTGAGCAGAGGACCGCCGGCGATCGCCGCAACATGGCTGAATGCGTTTTCGACCTCGCTCGCTCCAAAGTTATATTGAGGGCTCAAAAGCTGGGCGCCATAGACCTCAGCCGCAGCCAGAAACCCGGTAATGACGCAAACCAGGACGGTCGCCAGGAAAATGTTGCGCTTGGGATTGTCGACTTCCTCCGACAAAGTTGAAATTCCATCGAAGCCGATATAGGTCAGCACCGCAACCGAGGTGCCATGAAATACGCGGTTCACCGTGAAAGTCTCCGGGTTATAGAACGGACGCAGAAAATAGGCTTCCGGATATTGCGGCAAATTAAAGATGTGACGGATGGTGTACCAGAAAAACACCACGATGACAGCGCCCATAATAGCGCAGAGGATCTGATTGATGCGCGCCGATGTCTGCACCCCGCGCAGGTTCAGCACCGTGAACAGCCCGGCAAACAATATCGGCCAAAGCAGCCCAGGATAAGGAATCTGATAGCGGCTTCCGCTCAACAAATCCGCCATCGCCTTGGCACACCAGATGGTGCAGATCAGCGGATTCAGAATGTAATCCATGGTCATGCTCCAGCCGGTGACATAGCCAAGCGAGGGATGCAGCTCGCGTCCCACATAGGTATAGGCCGAACCGGCGCTCGGATACACGCGTGCCATGCGGCCATAACTCATGGCGGTGAAGACCATCGCGACCATCGCAATCAGGATGGAAGTAACCACGTGGCCCTGGCCCGCGTTGCTGAAAACGCCATAGGCTGGCATCGGCGCGGTCGGCTGGATGACGATGATGCCGTAAAGAATCAAGTCCCAAAGAGTGAGGGTGCGCCGCAATCGCGCAGGAGCAAGGGTGGTTTCCATCTCGGCGTATTGGATTACGCCTGCACGAAACTGTCAATATTAAAACGATTTTCGAGAGGTTCACACGGGAGTATGACTTCGCGGGCAGCGGAGAAACTCTCGCATTAGGTGGATCAGGGCTTTAGCCCTGCAAAAAGAATTTCATAAGGACCGGGTTTCAACCCCTGACGCGCCTAGCTCGACTTTTTTCGCGGCGACTAGGGCCGTGTCCCATAATCAAACGCGTACCCGCGCGGCTCACGTCCCGACATATATCGCGTGTTGTATTCGAGAAGATAGTTCAAGTGCTCATCATCCAGCGGGAACGACTTCCCGGGATACGGATACGTGCCCATGTCGCGGAACGGCAACGGATCGACGTGGGTCCAATCGTAGGAATAAAAGTCCATATCTTTTTCGTATCCGTTGGCCATGAAGAAATAATCCCGTGTCCATCCGCTGGGCAGAGGTGGCAGGCTGGCGGGATCGAAATCCAGCGCAACTTCTTCTCCCGAGCCAAACACAACCAGCTGGTCGTCGAAATCACGGATCAGCGGCAACACGTCGCCGTAACGGGTGTAATTGCCAGCGGGATGCGTGTAAGGTCCGGTCGCACTCGCCTGTTCGTAAATGTACTGCACATTGCCCGGAGGTTTGCCCTCGATCTTCAACGGAAATCCGTGGAAGCGGAGATCGGCACGGACGAGCGGAACCCAAGTGGCACGGGAATTTTGGCTCTGATCAGCACGATCAACCAGAATGCTGTCCCAATAGACCTGCGCGTTGGTCCAAATTCGGATGCGTTCGGTACCGCGAGGCAATTTGCCGGTCAGATCGGCCGTTATGGTACGCGGGCCACCTGCAGGAAAACCGAAATCGTCGGCGACACGAGTCCACTTGCCATCAGCGCCGAGCGCTTCCACGTAAGGTGCGACGACGGCGATCCCCGCTTGATTGGCCGCGTACATCGCGGTAGCGCTGTAGTATTCAACCTCACCATGCATCAACAGCCACAGCGGGCCTCCGTCGTAAGCCTGGCCCAAATCGAGTTCCAGGCTATGCAGTTTGGTGAAACCCTCAAACGGCAGCAGCTCGAAATCGCCCACGTAGCGGTGTGCAAGCAAATCCGGCAAGAGGTTGTGCCCATGCTCGTCCCACGCACCAGCAGGAGGACGCGCGTCCCGGCTGAAGACGATTTTGAAAGGCGGATAGGGCGGATCGGTTGCAAAGTATTCGTTGGGATAGACATCGAACTCGCCGGGATGATCCACCGCGAGAAGCTGCGCCTGATCGAGATATACCGACTCTTCCAGCGGCTCCATGAAACGGAAACTCAGCTTGCCATCTTTTTCACGGATCGAGTCGCGATCGATCTTGATGTATTCCGTGGGCCGCGAAATGTTGCGTTGCCCCGGACGGTACCAGTGTCCTAGCGCGCCCGCGCCAATCATGTCCGCGACCAACGCGTAGTGGCTGCCGTCCCAAACGAAGAGCGTGGGACACGAACCGCCGCGGCGATCAATCTCCATGAATTTGTGCTCGCGGTCGGCGGCGACTTCGACTTCGTCCTGCAAAACTCCCGTAGGCCAGAGCATGCGGACAACGTCGGCCTGTTTCGCCTGGCCAAGTCCAACTGTACGTTGCAGTGAATTCTGCCCGAGATAGCCGGATGAACCGGCAATCTCGAACTTCTGGCGATTGCCGCCGGCGAACACTTCAACCTTGGTTCCGATGGCGCTCTTGTTGTCAGCAAGACCGGTAAGATTCAGACGCAGCCAGTGATTCTGATTGCCGCCTTCGTTGCGAAGGAGTATTAGCGGCCCTAAATTTTGGCGGATGAGCAGATCCGCCGCACCGTCGTTGTCATAGTCCGCGACAGTGATCGAGCGCGGCTCATCCAACTCGAGTTCTGACAGTCCGACTTCAGCGCTTACATCTTTGAATCCATCTGGGCCGAGGTTGCGAAACAATCGCACTTCAGCTTTACCATCCGCCGTTTCTCCGGTTGCGACGAGGTCCACCCAACCGTCGTTGTCGTAGTCAAACGCCGCAAGGCCCCAAGCCTTTACCCAATTACTCACAGGCAGAGAGACGCGCTTGAATCCTTTGCCTTCCTCATTGCGCCATAAGCTAATGCCCGGTGCATCAGATTCTGTGAACGCATAGTCCATCCAGCCATCGTGATCGAAATCTAATGCCACTACCGCGTTGGTGAATTGCGAAATGTCTGAAGGCCAGGGCGTGCGTTCAATAAACCTGCCCTCCCGCGGATTCTCAAGAATGACCGGCGAAGCTCTCCAACGCGTGAGGAGCAAATCAACGGCACGATCATTGTTGTAGTCCGTACCGATTGCCATCAAATTTGGCGTTGATCCTTCCAACCCTGCGGCCTTAGTCACATCCTCGAATGTGCCGTTCCCATTGTTTCGCCACATGCGATTGGGAGGATGCGAAAAGGCATAGGTGAGCGGACTTGGCCGTTTGTTGTCCCGCTGGGCCTCGTCAATGAATCGAGTGACAAAGAGATCCAGGTCGCCATCGTGGTCATAGTCTGTGAATAGTGGTGCCTCCTGAAACCATTCCTGCTTTAATCCTGCGCTTTCTGCAACGTCCTTGAATGTTCCGTCTTTCTCGTTGTGGTAGAGGCGAAGATGAGTGCCCGCAGTAACAGCAAGATCGGGAGCGCCATCGTTGTCGTAGTCGCCAACGGTGCAAGCTGTAGCGTTGATTTCGACACCCGCCTGGCGGGTGACATCTTCGAACTTTCCCCCAAGGTTGTGGAACAATCCTTTGCCCGCAACGAATAAGTCAACGCGTCCGTCACCGTCGTAGTCGATCCAGCACGCCCCAGTTCCCAGTCGCAGCATCGGATTACCAGCCATACCCGCGGGTCTCGTAATCGGCAGTCCCGCCTGTTTGGTCACATCCACAAACCGCACCTTGATCTGCTCCGGCACTTTCTCGGGAGCCAGCGGCGACTCCTCCGCCAGCGAATACTTGCCTTGCTCGCCGTAAGCCAGGCTGATCGGCACACCCAGCTTGTTTTGCGTGATGTACTGAAAGCGGACAAGATGTTCGCGGGCATGCGTAAGATCGCCCGACTGCTGATATGCGCGAGAGATCCCAAACTCCGCCGAAGCATGCTGTGGATTCAGCTTCAGCGCGTGCTGGAATGCGTCCATCGCGTCGGAATATTGCTTGTTCTCCGCATAAGAAGCGCCTAGGAAATACCAGCAGTCAGCATCGTTGGGATCGATTCCTGTGACGTGGCGGAATGCGTCTATGGCAGCCTTCGCATCGCCACTATTTTTGAACAGCAACCCGAGGTTATACCAGGCGTGAAGATCGTTGGGATTCTGCCTTACCGCGTCTTCCAGCAGAGGGCGAGCGGCATCGACCTTGCTCAGATTCAGCAATGCGATCCCTTGATTGAGCCTCGCAATCTGAAGCTTGGGATCGAGCGCGGCAGCGTCCTGAAACGTCTTCAAGGCTTTTTCGAAAAGCTGCTGATTCATGTACGCAGCGCCGAGATTGTTCAGGTGCGCTGCCTGGGCGGACGCGTCGGCGGGCCTCTGTGGAAGAGCAGCGGAAAGAACGGCATACGTCGCCAGAATCCCGGCAAGAAAGATTGCAATTCGTCGAGTCATGCGAGACACAAGTTAACCACAGGGGCCACGGAGGAGCACAGAGGTTTCTTGCGCTACTTCCTCTGTGATCCCCTGTGCCCTCTGTGGTTAACGTTTTTTGACAGCAGGCTGCGAGTAAGGTCGCCGGGCCACGATTCCCTTCCCTTCCTGAATCGTGATCGTCTGCCCCGCGGCCACGTCTGCCAGCTTGTCAATCTGCCCGCTCGGCCATTGCACTTCGACAGCGTCGGCTTGGCCTGCTGCTCCAAGTCCGAACGTTAGCGTCAGTTCGCTCTGCGACAAATAGCTGGAGCCGCTGTGCACAGTCTGCCACTGCTGATCTTTGCCCGAGGTCACGTGCACCACCGCACCAATGCCATCGCGATTCGACTTGGTTCCGACCAACTTCACCCGCAGACTCTCATTGACACCGCCTTCGTTGTGAAACAAATACACCCGACCGCCGTTGGTAGTAAGCAAAACATCCAGCGAGCCATCGTTATCAATATCTGCATAGGCCGCACCTCGGGCAACTTTAGGACTGGCAAAAGCGGTCCCGAGAGAATCCGTGACTTCCTGAAACTTCCCACCGCCAAGATTGCGGAACACGTGCGGAGGCTCAGCATATTTGACCCGCTTTTGCACGCGTTCGATCTGCTCTTCAATATTGCCGTCGGCAACCAGGATGTCGGGCCAGCCGTCGTTGTCGTAATCGAAGAAGAAGCAACCAAATCCCAGCGTGATCAGCGTGGCGCGCCCTACTTCGGAGCGCGGCGCCTCATCCACAAACAAGCCGTTGCCTTCGTTGTGATAGAGCGACAGCATCTGGTTCGCGAAATTAGTAATGATGATGCTGGGACGGCCGGAACGGTCGTAGTCCGACGCATCGACACCCATGCCCGCGCGGGCGACTCCGTCTTCGCTGAAGCCAATGCCAGCTTCAATTCCCTTCTCCGTGAAGGTGCCGTCGCGCTGGTTGAGATACAGTTTGTTGGGCTGCGTGTCGTTGGCCAGCAGAATATCAGGCCAGCCATCGCCGTTGTAATCCAGGATGGCGACGCCGAGGCTTTTGGAAGTTGGATCGTATAACTTTGCCTTCTCCGTGGCGTCTTCGAATTTTCCATTGCCGAGATTGTGCCATAACCGTGCCGTGCTGCCCTTGTACGACTCCGGAGTACAGTAAGATTTGTGGACGCCATCCAGCGTGCAGTAGAGATCGCTTTTCTCCGACCACTGCACATAATTGGCGACGACGAGATCAAGTTTGCCATCGCGATCGTAATCCACCCAGGCGGCGCTGGTGGAAAACTCGTTCGGCCCCCACAATCCGGCGGCTTTGGTCACGTCGGTAAAAGTGCCATTGCCGTTGTTGTGAAACAAGTGACTCTGGCCGACAGTAGTAATAAAGAGGTCGTCGTAGCCGTCGTTATCGTAGTCGCCGACGGCGACACCCAAGCCGTACATCGCAACCGCAAGGCCGGCCTTCTGAGTAACGTCGGTGAACGTGCCGTCGTGATTGTTGTGGTAGAGCTTGAGCGTAGACGCACCGGACTTCGCGCGGGACTTGTTGAGTCCCGTCCAGTCTTCGCCATTCACTAGAACGATGTCAGGCCAGCCGTCGTTGTCGTAGTCGATGAATGCGCAGCCCGGACCCATGGTTTCGGGCAAATACTTCTTCCCGAAGGCGCCTTTGTTGTGAACGAAATGAATGCCAGCGCGCGCGGTGATGTCGCGGAATTGGATGGATTGAGCGTGCGCAGAAACATTAAGGATCAATAAACACGAAAGCAGGCGGAGTCGCCGGATCATCTTGATCCACCTGCACCAACTCGAGCCGAGCTTCGCTCGGGTGGACAGCCGGGGGCGGCTGTCCCCACACCGGTCTTGCCCATCCCGCTCAACGGCACGGACACATGCTCGTGAATCGCCTGGCGCTCGTTGTTGTCTTCGGGATTGAGCTGGCGGTAAGGGCCGGTGATGGCCTGGGCTGCTTCGTCCGCTTTGAAGCGCAGGTAGCGGATCTGGTGTTCTTGGGCACGCGCTGAATCCCCCAGCGCGCTATAGCAAAGCATCAGGTTGTAATGAGCCTGCAAGTCTTCCGGATCGATGGCGAGAACGCTTTGCAGCACTTTCACCGCTTCCCCGTACTTGCGTTGCAGGAAGAGAATGCGGCCGACGTCATTCAAAGCCACTCGGTCCCGGGGATACTGGGCTAGAACCTCGCGCAAGTGCTGAGCAGCTTCGTCGTAACGGCCCTCACTACGCAGCGCTTTGGCGTAGAAGAAGTGTGCGCGCGCCAGCGAGGGGCTCAGCGACAACGCCTTCTTTAGCACCATAGCGGCGCGATCCATGTCACCTTCCTGCACCGCCACTCGGCCAAGGTCGACCCAGCCGTCGGGATTGGCGGAATCCGCCTCGCTTGCCTTCTCGAACGCCGCCCGTGCACCTTTCAGATCACCCTGCAGGAAAAGCCCGATGCCATAGTCGTTCCAACGCTGCCAATCATCCACTTGCAAAACGGTTTTAGGGCCAGGCGCGGGAAGGTTACGTGGCAAGACGTTCAACGTGACTTCATCCTCGGCGATCACTACGATGGGCAGATCCGGCATTTTATCTTGCTTGGCTGACACGCCTCGTAGCGAACCCGTAAACGCAAACTTGCGGTCATCATAGTCAGCCGTGACCTCGCCCGCTGGATCCGGAACTCCGGCAAATGAGAACTGCGTGTTCCACCAGGAGAATTTGCGATAGCAAAGTCGTCCGTGGAGCGTAAGTTTGTCGCCAGCGTTCGAGGGAATCTGCAGACGAAAGTGCACCGTGTCGGCCGCGCCGGGCGGAATCAAATGTACATAGACGACCGCGCGCGTGGCCCAGGCATTACGCTTATTGATCCGGTTTCCATGGGCGTCGAGTTGCAGCGAACGATAAAAATGCGCACCCCTCTCCACCGGCCCTTTGCCACCGTCTTCGACCATGCCGCTCCAGAATATAGTCTGGTCTTTTTCGTCCGTGGCCTTCAGTTCGAGCCAGGTATCGTAGGCATCAACGGTGCCGCCAGGAAAAAAGTGCCCAATTTTCTTTGTACGCACCGTCACATCGACGCGAACCGTGTCGCCCCGCCGGACCGCAGCGTGCATCCGATTCAGCGGCGCGGTAATGGAAGAAACTTCGCCTTCACTAACGGGAGTCACTTTGGTCTCGGCTTCTTCCCCGACAGCAAAATTCGTGGAGAACTCGGGCTGACTGTACACGCTGGCGCGCGCCGCAATCGACTCGGTCGACAACGCGAAAATATCTACGCTCACGATGTCGTTCTTCAGGAAATCCTCGGTGGCTTTGAGTTGCTCGGCGTCCTCGTTCGCAGTGGGCAAAGCCGTGTTTGCTCCGGGAAAGCGGTGGGAGTGAACGAATCCGCCAACGCTCCCGGGGTCCGCGGAACGCGTGAGCGGCATATGGCAATCAGCGCACTGCGAAGGTTTGGCCGGATAATAGAAAGACCGCGCGCCCTGCCCTGACACTCCACTGGCCTGCCAGTTATCGTATTCGTTGAACCCGCGAATCCAGCGATAGTGGTTCACCGGAATATCCAGGTGCACTTTGTGGCAAGTGGAACAGAATTCGGCCGTCTGCTCCCGCATGAACGGCTTGAGAAACACGCGTCGGTGCGGCTCAGGGTTCAGCTTCACCAGGAAATCATGTAGAAAGCGAGCGAGCGGATTTGTTGCCGCCGCCATTTCATGGAGTTTGGGATACTCCAGATAAAAGTCAGCCTGCCCCATGGTGCTTTTCACGGCGGCGATCGAGTGGCACATCATGCAGCCGAGGCCGGCCTGGGATTCCGGACGATGCACAATCTGCTTGATGGGCGTGTCCATCAATCCGCTGTAGAGCACGGCCGGATCATGGCATCCGCCGCACCATTTCGAGGGCCGAGTGCCAACCGTATCTTGCATATATTCGATGCTCTTGCGGTACCACTGATTGTTGAACGACGAAAAGTGGTGCGCTGAACTGAACCACTGATTGTAGATGTCCTCGTGACAGCGCTTGCATGACTCCGATTCCATGAAGAACTTGCTGGGAATCTTCTGCGCGCCATACACCTGCGCGGAACTGGGGAAGAATGGCCCACCGGGACCGTCGCCCTCTTGGTCCATGCTCGCGGGAGGCATGGCAGGGTTCTCGATGCGCGCTTGATGGCGCCAACGCGACTCTCGCAGATAGCGAGCGCCTGCGACGAGCAGCCCAAGCGAAACCAGGCAGATTGCGTAACGAAAAAGCGGTCGAGAAATACCTTGGGCCAGCCGTGCTTGCGATCCAGTCCACTGGGCAAGCAATACTCCGAGTCCGGCGAGGGACAAAGCGATGTGAACATACATCAGGTTCCATTGCGCCCGCGGCGTGCCGGTCTTGATCAGGATCAGTCCCACCAGCGCGCCGCTAGTCACCAATATCCAGCCCAGCCGAGAAGCAAGATTTTGACTCCGCAACCGGCGAGCTAGAAATGGCAATAAGAGAAATGTCGTAATGACGCCCGCCAATGCGTGCAGCAGGACAACCCCGGCATAGAAAAGGCTAGGCTGCGGAAATGCGTAGAGATAGACAGCGGAAACAGTCAAGAATGCGAGCAGCCAGGCAACTACTCGCTCCTGGGTGAATCGCCGAAAGCGCGGTTGCACTGTCATGGACTGAAACGATTCAATACGTTTCAACGCGCACAGTATAAATCGAAGCGATCACGCAGGCTTGTTCCACGGCGGACGCCACCTCAAGTACTAGTTCTTCCTCCGACCGACGAACGGAAACCTGCACACCGATCGGCAAACCTTCCTGCGATTGGCCGGCGGGAACAGCCATCGAAACGTGCGGCGGGAAGGCTAGGTCAGACATGTACTCATCACTCCAGAGGAGTGCGAGTCTAGCACGGCCTGCGTTGATCGCGCCCTAGATGGAAACCAACAAGCGTGAGCGTCGCGACTCTCTCGGCGGCAGAAGAACGCGCACCGCGTCCTTCGTCTCAGCATGGCGGCCGGCGAACCAATTACGGAGATATTTCTGCGACGATGGCGTGAGCCGGGAGAAAAACAAGCCCGCACGGCCGGCCTCGTCCGCCCAGATGACCTCTCCGATGGCGCGCACCGTCTGCGCGGTGCCGGGGAGTACGAAGCGTAGCGGCAGGCTCTGGGCCTGGAACAAGGGCTCGGCCGCCTGCAGCGCCAACCCCTGTTCGCTGAGGTCGCGCAGCAAGGCGGGCAATGTTGCACCCCCCACCTGTATCTGAACCAACACCTTTACATTATCCCGGAGCGCGCGTCGCCGGTCACGACACATGAACTGCTTCGCGTCCCACAAAGACTGGGCGACATCTCGGGCTTTCAGCGGCTTGTACAGAACGAACTTGGTTCCCGCCTGAAACGCCCCGCTGACTGGCCCTAACTCGGTGACTAATGCCACCACCAACGGTGACCGCTCCTCACTTGCGATGCGAACCATACGCGCGACCTGGGCAGCTCCGGGTTCATCGAAATCCAGCACGACCGCCGAGTATTGGCTCTTCACCAGCAGTTCCATAGCACTGGCACACGATGAACAAACTTCCAGCTCGATATCGAGTTTCGTAAGCGCCGTGGTAAGGCAGCTCAGACTCGCGGAGTCCTGTGAGATCAATAGCGAGTTCAGCTTCATCGAGCTAGCCTATGCGGCAGATTTTCTCCCGCAAAGTAACAGCTGTAATCTTCTTAGGGTTACTGAGAAATTGCTTTTCCGGAGATGGAACCGGGGACCGATTCGGGGCTCTCGGGTTGAGTTAGAACCCCGCTCCAGAAGCGGTTGCGGGCTCGACAACAGTCCATTAAGCACCTTAGATACATTGGGATAGCAGGCCGCGTTCTTTCGTAATCTCCCTTTGGGCAGGGGTTCAATGCGATATTCAAGGGACAACCATGGCTAGATCCGCCCAGCAAACGAAGAGTAACCGGGCACCGCGTGTAAAGCTCGGGGGCACCGTACTATTTTTGGCACGCCTCGAAAACGGCAGGCAACTGCGAGGCAAACTGCATCAACTTTCCACCACCGGCGGTCTTCTACAGCTAGAGAAACCGTTGGACGAAGGCATCAAGGTGGAAGTGATTTTTCACGTTGGAAACACTACCGTCCGCAGCAAAGCGCGAGTGCTATTTCCCATGTGGGCCACGCAGGGTTACCTGCAACCATTCGAGTTCGCCGAACTCACCGAAGCGGAGAGTTCCTCTTTGCAGGCGAACCTGCAAAAGTTGCTGAAGGGCTCCGCTACCAAAACCGCCTCGGTGGTTGAGGAAACCATCGACGCAGTTTCGTCTGCCGAGGCTCCAACCCTCTAGCCTTCATTTCCAAGCCGAACTCTCTACTCCGTCCACAACCTGCCTTCCGATAAAATGTGGGGGATATCGATACTGTGATCGGAGGCAGTCATGGCACATCAGCACCCACCTCGTTTTCTGCGCATTGTCGAAGAGGCCAGAAAGCGCATTCAGGAAACCACCGTCGACCAGGTGAAGGCGAAGCTGGATCGCGGGGAGAAGTTTCTGCTGATCGACGTACGGGAAGACAACGAATATGCCAAAGATCATCTGCCCGGCGCCATTCATCTGGGCAAAGGAATCATTGAGCGGGACGTCGAAGAACGCGTTCCCGCCCTCGACACGCCCATGATCCTATACTGCGGCGGTGGCTTCCGCTCCGCTCTAGCCGCCGACAACCTTCAGAAAATGGGCTACACCCAGGTAATCTCCATGGATGGCGGCATTCGCGGCTGGCGCGAAAAGGGATTCCCGCTGACCAAACCGTGAAAGCACGCCCCCTCGGGCCCGAACCATTCCCAAAGTACTTCGGTAACTTGATGACACCGTCTCAACAGGTCACGATAGTGACATTGAACCCGGATATCACTCTGGGTTCGGCGTGTAGATTTAAGACCATATGGCAGGTAAAGTGAATTCGAGTTCGGGAACGGCGGCAGCGCCGGCGCGGGCAACAAAGTCTGCTGTGGAATCGGCACTGGCGCAGGCGGTCACGCCAGAACTATTCCGCACTGCGGTATCGAAATTCTTCGGTGTGCGTCCCAACGAGGTGGCTTTGTTGCGGCTGGAAAAAGGGCTGCTGAAGTTCGTCTTTCCCGACCAGTTGAAAACTGCCGGCTCGATTCCAGTCTCCAGTTCGTCGTCGGTGGCTGCGCACACTGCATCCACCAAGAAGACCGAACTATTCAATACTTTTGCCAAAGTGAAGCACGCCCGGGTATTCGAAACCGTCCGGCTGGGCACCACCGAGGAAAGCGACCACTCCGAGCAGACCTCCATCCAGAAGCTGATGTCGGCGCCGATCCTTGACCCACAGAAGAAGGTCCTCGGCGTAATTCAGATTTGCCGCAAGGGATTTGAGCTGGCCTCTGCAGGGCCGGATTTCACGCTCGACGACTTGCAGCAACTGGAATCAGTCGCCCGAATCGTAGCGACTTTGCCCTTTCTGCACGAAGCCTCCAGTAAGTAGCCGTACTCTCCTGTCTGTTGATCGCGCAAGAAGGAGAGCGAATATGGTGGGGACATCCCTGTACCGCTATCCCCTTCCAACGGTTGACGGGAGGAGGGAAGGAGACATGCTTAGAGCGCCCCCCTTCTGGCAATAGGCGATGAAACATTAAATAAGGTGCCGCTTGACCCCAGCCACGCCGGGGACGATAATCCTTCACTGTTCGGCGTTTCAGCATCGCACCCCCTTGCGGTTCTCAGCTAGGTAGGTCCCGTTTCTCTCGCGTGAGTGGGCCGCGAATTATTTGTTCTGCACGGAGGTCGCCAATGACCAAACTCAACGGATGGAAGGCAGGATGGGCTGTGATTGTGGTATGCGTTGCGACCGTTTGTGGCGCGCATGCTCAAATCTTCACCACCCTAGCAAGCTTTGGCGGCGGCTCCAGCGGCAGTAGCCCGAACGGAGTCGTTCAAGGCATCAATGGGAACTATTACGGAACAACTTTCTTTGACGGGACCTACAACGGCGAGGGCGTGGCCTTCGAAATGACTCCGACGGGTGCCCTCACGACTCTCCACAACTTCGCCGGGTATCCGACCGAAGGCGGCAACCCTGAAGAGTTACTCCTGTCTACGGACGGGAGTTTCTACGGGACAACCTACGCGGGTGGGACCTACAATAACGGATTTTGCTATGCGGGTTGTGGAACGGTGTTCAAGATGACCCCGGGCGGAGTTCTCACGACCCTTTACAACTTTTGCGCGCAACCAGGCTGCCCAGACGGCGCTCGCATCGGTGGGATGACTCAAGGCACTGACGGCAACTTTTATGGAAGTACGAGCGTCGGCGGGGCAAACGACGGTGGCACGATATTCAGGATCACCCGACAGGGCCAGCTGGCCACGCTTTACAGTTTTTGTGCGCAACCGGGCTGCCCAGACGGCTCTGATCCCGGGGACCTGATCCAAGGGACCGACGGCAACTTTTATGGCGCAACCTTCCAGGGCGGCATTTCAAATTTAGTTTGCTTCTATACCTGCGGCACCGTCTTCAAGATCACTCCGGCGAGTAAGCTAACCACTCTGCATCGCTTTTGTGCAGATCGCAATTGCACCGACGGTGCAAATCCAGGGGGGTTGATTCAAGCCAAGGATGGGAACTTTTACGGAACAGCGCTCTACGGTGGCAGCAGTCCGAACTGCGGAATCTCCGGTTGTGGCACCTTGTTCAAAATTACGCGAGAAGGCAAGTTCATGACGCTCCACAACTTCGCAGGGTGTCCAACTGAGGGTTCATCCCCTACTAAGTTGCTTCAAGCAACAGATGAAAACTTGTATGGGATCACCCTCTACGATGGCATCGGCTGTGAAGGCTATGGGCTGGGCACCGTCTTCGAAATGACCTCGGCTGGTCAATTGACCATCCTCTATAGCTTCTGCAGCCAGAATGGCTGTACAGATGGGTCTGTGCCGGACGGATTGTTGCAAGCCACGGATCGAAAGTTTTACGGGGCCGCCTCTCAAGGGGGCATTTTTAACACGAGCTGCCAGTATGGTTGTGGTACGATCTTCAGCCTTGACGTAGGATTGGGACCGTTCATTGCATTTATGCAGCCGTTCGGCAGGGTCGGGCAAACCGGCGGCATTCTCGGTGAAGGTTTAACCGGCGCGACCAGCGTCGTGCTGAATGGAATCCCGGCGAGCTTCACCCTTGTTTCTGACACGTTCATCAAAGCCACAGTTCCGCAGGGCGCGACCACGGGCTACGTAACTGTGACCACGCCCAGCGGCACGCTGACCAGCAACGTTCCGTTCCACGTGATCAAGTAGCTATGAGATCGCAGCGGAGGATTTCCGATGACGAAAACTTAGCGTGTGGAATGCCTCCATCCGCATCTTTTGGTTGGTAGTCCTACGGAGCAGCAACAATCGGAACTATCTTTAAGTCCGTCTCGATTGGTGGCTGCTTCCATTCGCCTTTCTCAAGAGTTGCAAGAACCTTTCCAGCAAGAAGGCCACGCTGGAATGTCACCGAAAGGTGCTTCTTCGGATCAAATCGCGGATCTCTGGTCTTCTTCCAACGGTTGACCTGTCGCCGCCAGCGGCCTAACATAACGCCGACGGGTCCCTCATGATCGGCCAGACGGTCTCCCACTATCGCATTATCGGGAAAATCGGCGGCGGAGGCATGGGCGTAGTGTATGAGGCCGAGGATCTGCGCCTCGGCCGCCATGTGGCCCTCAAGTTCGTTCCTGACAACATGATCGGCGACCGCAAGTCGCTGGACCGCTTCGAGCGGGAAGCGCGGGCGGCGTCCCGCCTGAACCACCCTCACATCTGCACCATTCATGACATTGAAGACAACAACGGCCATCCCTTTATCGTCATGGAGAAGCTGGAGGGCGAGAGCCTCAAGCAACGGTTGCAGGGGGGCAATCCGCTCGAAGTGGAAGCCCTTCTGGACATCGCGGTCCAGGTTGGGGAGGCGCTGGAAGCGCTGCATGACAAGGGCATCATTCATCGCGACATCAAGCCGGCAAACATTTTCATCACTCTGAACGGCCAGGTAAAAGTTCTGGATTTCGGGTTGGCCAAGATTTCGCGCGATGGGCTGCCGGCATCGGACGAGACCCCGTACGAAGATTCGCTGACCGCAGTCGGAGTGGTGCCGGGAACCGCAGTCTACATGGCGCCAGAGCAGGCCCGAGGTGAGGATCTCGATCCCCGCAGCGATATTTTTTCCTTTGGCGTGGTGCTTTACGAGATGGCCACCGGGAAGAAGCCCTTCCGCGGCACCAACGTCGTAACCACGCTGGATGCAATGCTGCACCAGAAGCCGGCTCCGCCCCGTTCCTTGAACCCCAACATTCCTGGCGAGTTGGAAAACATCATTGGAAAGGCCATGGAAAAGGACCGTGGCCAGCGCTATCAGACTGCCACACAGATCCGAAACAACCTACAGCAGGTCAAGCGGGAAACCCAGTCGGGAACCGTGAAATCGATGGCGCGGGAAGCGCCGTTGCGTGTGGTCACAAATACATTCGGCGGGCCAAGTCCGTGGCAGAAATACCTGCTCCTGGTAATAACCGGCTTGCTGCTGATGGTGCTGGCGGCGCTGGGAGCATGGTGGTTCAAGCATCGCTCCACGGGAGGGGCAGGAGGTCAGACTACCATCGCGGTGCTGCCGCTGCAAAACATGAACGGCGACTTCAGCGTCGACTACCTGCGCTTCGCACTGGCGGATGAGCTCGCCAGTGTGCTGACCTACAGCCGCGGTCTCGATGTGCGGCCGTCGTCAGTGACGCGGAAATATGTGAGTCCCGACGTCGATCCGCAGCAGGTGGGTCACGAACTGCATGTGTCCACCATTTTGACCGGCCACTTCCGGAAGCAGGGCGATCAGATTATGGTCACGCTGGAGGCGGTGGACGTGACCAAGAACCGGCTACTGTGGCAGACGAGTTTCACCGCCTCCTCCGACGATGCCATCGCCTTGCAGAATGAAATGACCAGACGAATTCGGAACGAGTTGCTGCCGGTGATGGGAGCGGCCGGCGGCTTCCTCGATACCGGTACGAAACCGAAGAACCAGGCAGCCTACGACTTGTACCTGCACAGCCTGGCGTTGGCGCATGATCCCGGAGCCAACAAGGACGCGATCGCGGTACTGCAGGAAGTTGTGAAAATGGATCCCAGCTATGCCCCGGCTTGGGAGGCGCTGGGCGAGCGCTACTACGCGGATGCCACCTATGGCGGTGCCGGAGAGGACCAGTTCCAACACTCAAATGAGGCGGCCGAGCACGCGGTCGGGCTGGATCCAAATAGTATGAAAGCGGCGGGCAGGCTGATTACGAATCGAGTAGAGCGAGGTGAATTGGGCAAAGCCTATGAGCAAGCCGAGAAGTTAGTGAAGCGGCGTCCGGAGAGCGGCGAAGCGCATTTCACCCTGAGCTATGTGTTGCGTTATGCCGGAATGCTGGAAGAGGCGGCGCATGAATGTGACACCGCGCACGCCCTGGATCGGGACAACTATTTGTACCGATCGTGCGCCTGGCCGTTCATGGAACTGGGCAAGACGCAGCGAGCCATGGAGTTCGTCCAGTTAGACGCAGGATCGGATTACGCCAACTACCTTATGCCATCTCTGCTCCTGCGGGCGGGGAAGGTGGCGGAAGCAAGAGAAGCGGTGAAACGAATGTCATCTGCTCCTCATTATCACAAAGACCTTCTCCAGGCGTGTTTGTTCGGACCACCGTCGGAACTAGACAAAATTGCTCATGAGGATGAAGCGGGCCAGCCCACTGACCCTGATCCTGAGCTTTCGTATTACCAGGGTTCGATCTTGGCCTATTGCGGAAAGAAGGAGGCCGCCCTGCATATGCTGCAGACGGCGGTGGAAAGCAACTATTGCGCGTATTCCAACCTGCTTGACGATCCGCTGCTGGCCAAGCTGCGAAGTGATCCGAAATTCGACGAAGTGTTGACCGCGGCTCATCAATGCCAGCAAGCGGTGAGGAGTACACAGTAACGTGAGCTTGTGGCTCTTAGCGATTGGCCCTTAGCTTACACAGGTCAGACTTGCTAGAAGCTAGTAGCCAAGAGCCAAAGCTGGTTACATCAGCTATCCTTTAAAGGCAGGGTGAGTCGAACAGGAACGGGTATCAGGAAAAACTTTGCCTCCCATCCGCGATCAGAACAATCCCTTCTATATGATGAATTTCAATCGTTATTTTGGGCACAAACCGGTGCGTCTGAGGCTTCTTTTCATGCGATTTGTGGCGACACTCACGTTGGTGCTGCTGTTTTGCGGCGCGTCGCTAGCTCCTGACCCGGCCAAAGCCGACGATCCAGTCCGGCCTTTGCCTCAGGACAGCGGACCCGCTGGCCTGCAAGAAATGTTGCTGCGGCTGGGGACCACGGCGCGGTTGATGCAGGTGGTGGCGCATCCCGATGATGAAGACGGGGGAATGCTCACGCTGGAATCTCGCGGCAAAGGCGCGACCGTATTGTTGCAGACACTGAATCGCGGAGAGGGCGGACAGAATAAGATCGGCAGCAATCTGTTCGACGTGCTGGGCGTGCTGCGGACATTGGAGGTCACGGCAGCGGACCGGTATTACGGAATCGACCAACGATTCACGCGAGTAGCAGATTTCGGATTCTCCAAGAATGCGGAGGAGACATTCCAAAAATGGCAAGGACACGACATCGCCTTGAGTGATTTGGTGCGGGTGATACGGACGTTCCGGCCGGATGTCTTGGTAGCGCGGTTCTCGGGGACAGACCGCGACGGACATGGACATCATCAAGCGTCGAGCATTCTGGCGCGCGAGGCATTTCGCGCCGCGGCCGATCCCGCGCGTTTTCCTGATCAAGTAAAAGAAGGCTTGCAGCCATGGCAAGCAAAGAAGTTTTACATCGGCAATGTCTGCGGCTTTGGCGCGCTGACCTGCCCCGATGAGAACTACACAGTGAAGTTGAGCACCGGTGAGGCGAGTGCGGTGTTGGGAATGTCTTACATCCAGTTTGCCATGCAGGGATTGAAGCACCAGCTTTCGCAAGGAGCAGGAGGTTGGTCCGTCGATTCCGGGCCGCACTACGCGTTCTACAAGTTGACGGATTCGGTGCTGCCCCCCGCTGCGGACAAAAATGCGCACGAGCGGGATTTCTTCGATGGTATCGATACGAGCCTACCAGGTGTGGCGATGGGAATTGGTAGAGAGGCGATCCGGGCTCCGTTCCTGAGGCCGGCTTTGGTGGAGATAGATGGCCAGATTGTGCAAGCGAAGGCAGCGGCGGAGCACGATCCGGGAAACGCGGCGGGACCGCTGCTGGCAGGGTTGGAAGCCACGCGAAGAACCATCGACCTGGTGAAGAGTTATCCGCTCGCGGACGCGACCAAAGCCGAGTTAGGTGCGGAACTCGGCACCAAGGCAGATCAGTTGGAGAAGGCTGCCAATCTGGCGTTGGGCGTGGCATTTCAGGTGAACGCGGACGTACCGGTCGGAGAGAACGCCGACAACGCTTTCATGGCGGTGCCGGGCCAAAGTTTCGACGTTACAGCCCGATTCTCTAGCCAGGTGAAAGTCGATCTCAAGGAAGTGGCTTTGGACTTGCCGCCCGGGTGGACGGCGACCAAGCGTGGCTCAGGCGCAGCGACCACTTTCCGGGTCACTGTGGCAAAAGACGCCACCTACACGCGGCCCTATTGGCATCGGGATGATCCGGAGAGAGACGCGATCAACACGATTGACGATCCTCGCTATGTGACGCTTGCCTTTCCGCCTCCTCCGCTGCAGGCCCATGCGAACTATGTTTTGAGCGGAAAGGCGGGCGTGGCGCACGCCGTGGTGATGGTCCGCTACAAGCAGCCGCCCGAAGGCGAAATGGAACGAGCGCTGGCGGTGGCGCAAGCGTTCTCGGTGATGCTGGAGCCGGGAGAGCAGGTGATTCGCACCCAGGGCGATGCGGTCTGCATGGTTAAGATCGCGGTGTCGAGTAACTTGCCAGGAACGGCCCAAGGCACGCTACGCGTAGAAGCCCCGCCGGGATGGCGCGCTGAGCCGGCCAGCGTGATGTTGAAGTTTCACGAGCGCGGCGAGAAGCAGGAAGCCGCGTTCAAGGTGTTCCATGATGGATTGACGGAATCACGAACCACGATTCGCGCCGTGTTCGACGCGGGGGGGAGCAACTACAGCGAGGGATACAGCGTGGTCACACGTGAGGACCTCAACACCTTTTACTATTATCAACCGGCTGTGCAGCGCGTGAGCGTCGTAGATGTAAAGGTTCCGGCAGGATTGAAGATCGGCTACATCATGGGCGCTGGCGATGACATTCCGACGGTGTTGGAGCAGATCGGGATGGACGTCACGCCGATTCCGGCGGAGAAATTTGCGAAAGAAGACTTGAGCCGGTACGGAACCGTCGTTCTGGGGATTCGGGCGTATGACACGCAGAAAGAAATTGCGGACAACAACAAGAAGCTCATGGACTATGTTTTCGCGGGTGGCACGCTGATCGTGCAATACAACGCCGGCGTGGCGGACTTCAACAAGGGTAACTTTACCCCGTATCACACGCAACTCAGCCGGGCGCGGGTTTCTGTGGAGGAAGCCCCGGTCGAGATTCTTGCGCCGGAGGATGGAGTTTTTCATTCTCCGAATGAGATCACGGCCCGCGATTTCGGTGGCTGGGTGCAGGAGCGCGGGCTGTACTTCATGGACCAGTGGGACAGCCATTTCAATCCGCTTTTGTCATGCCATGATCCGGGCGAGCCGGAGCAGAAAGGCGGTTTGCTGCGCGCCCAATACGGCAAGGGAACATACATTTACACAGGCTATTCGTTTTTCCGGCAGTTACCGGCTGGGGTTCCGGGAGCGATCCGGCTATATGTGAACTTGCTCAGCGCGAAATAGTTCATGACATCTCCTTCGACGGCCGGGCCTCAACTGATTCGCGGAGTGGGCTTGGGCAGCGCCACCGCTCTCAACATGATTGAGATGATCGGCGTGGGGCCCTTTATCACGCTACCGCTGATTGTGGGCGCGCTGGGCGGCCCACAATCGATGTTGGGCTGGATTCTCGGCGCGGTCTTCGCGGTGTGCGACGGATTGGTGTGGGCGGAACTGGGTGCTGCCATGCCGCGATCCGGCGGGTCGTACAACTATCTGCGGGAGATTTATGGTCCGGACCGCTGGGGGCGGCTGATTTCATTTCTGTTCATCTGGCAGCTATCGTTCAGCGCGCCGATGTCGATTGCCACGGGCGCGATTGGGCTGGCAGGGTATGCCTCGTACTTCTGGCCGGGACTCGAACACCAGTATGCAGTGCACAACTGGAGCCTGCGCTTGCCGATTGTAGGAACGATGCAATTGAGCTGGCTGGTTTCGGGAGCCACTTTCGTCGCCCTCGGGGCCGTGATACTTGCAGTAGTGCTGCTTTATCGCAAGATCACGCGTATCGGTTGGTTGTCAAAACTGTTGTGGGTAGGGTCGGTGGGGACGATTGTGTGGATCATCGTGGCGGGATTGACGCACTTCAACCCCGCGCTCGCCTTTCATCTTCCGCCCGGCGCGTTCACTCCATCGCGCAGCTTGTTCCTGGGACTCGGCTCCGCCAGCCTGATGGCGACGTACACCTATTGGGGCTATTACAACGTGTGCTTCATCGGCGATGAAGTCAAAGACCCTGGAAAGACCATCCCGCGCGCGTTGCTGCTATCCATTTCGCTGATCGCATGTCTATACCTGCTGATGAACCTCAGCGTTCTGGGGGTGATTCCGTGGCAGGAAATAAGTGTTTCCTCCCACTCCAATAGCGGCTTGTACGTGGCGTCCATCTTTATGCGTAAGGTATATGGGCCGTGGGCAGCCGCACTCGTGACGGCACTGGTGATGTGGACGGCATTCGCCTCAGTTTTCTCAGTCATGCTCAGTTACTCGCGGGTACCGTACGCGGCCGCACTGGACGGCAATTATTTTCGGGTATTTGCCCGGGTACATCCGCAATACTTGTTTCCTCACGTGTCGCTGCTGGCTTTGGGCGGAGTTGCGCTGCTGTTTTGCTTCTTTTCTTTGGCCGATGTGATCGCCGGCCTGGTAGTGATTCGCATCATGTTGCAATTCCTGACGCAGGCGATTGGGCTGATGGTGCTGCGCATTCGCCGCCCTGACTTGCCACGACCGTTCCGGATGTGGCTCTATCCTTTGCCGGCACTGCTGGCGTCGGTGGGGTTCGTCTTTATTCTGGTGTCGCGCACGAATTCAATGACGCAAATTCGCTACGCGCTGGTGATTCTGGTGAGTGGGGTCGCGATCTATCTAGCGCGGTCATGGCGGAATCGCAACTGGCCATTTGCGGCGACCGCAGCTGCCGGCAATTGATATGTCAGATCTTGTGAACACGTCGATACCCGCCAACCTGACGAAGCGGCAGAGCGGTTCGCCGTGGGCGCCTTTGCGCGAACCGCTGTTCCGCTCGCTGTGGGTGGCGGCGGTGATTTCCTATACCGGAACCTGGATGCAGAACGTGGGCGCGGGCTGGTTGATGACGCAACTCACCATGTCCCCGCTGATGGTAAGCCTGGTGCAAGCCGCGGCGATGTTGCCGGTGTTTCTGGTGATTCTTCCTGCCGGAGCGTTGGCCGATATGGTCGACCGGCGGCGGCTTCTCCTCATCACTCAGGGCTGGATGGTGGTAGCAGCGGCCGCGCTGGGGATCATGAGCTTGACCCGCGTTGTGACGCCGTGGGCACTGCTGGCATTCACCTTCCTGCTTGGAATTGGAGCGGTGATGAACGATCCGGCATGGCAGGCAATCACGCCGGAAGTGGTTTCGCCGTCGCAACATGCCCCCGCAGTAGCTCTGAATTCAGTGGGATTCAACGTAGCGCGCGCGGTGGGGCCTGCGTTGGGGGGCATGGTCATCGCCGTCGCCGGTTCGGGAGTGGCGTTCCTGCTGAATGCGGCATCCTTTTTTGGCGTGATCTTTTTTCTGTACCGGTGGAAGCGGCCTCGCTTTACCGACATGGAAACCGGGCGCGTGAGCGACGCGATTCTGACCGGCTTACGTTATGCGCGGGGAGCACCGGTGGTCCGATGCGTACTGATTCGCACCGGAGCCTTCAGCCTCGGAGCGAGTGCGCTGCTGGCGTTGCTGCCTCTGATCGCGCGTCCGCACGGAGCCGGCGGATATGGCCTGCTGCTGGGGGTTTTCGGGCTGGGAGCACTGGGAGGAGCGTCCGTGCTGCATCGGCTGCGTGGCCGTATTTCGGTGGACGGAATGGTGGCGTTCGCGATTGTTGTATTTGCGGCAATGACGTTTGCCGCCGGGCAGGTCCAGAACTTTGCCTGGCTGAGTCTGATTTTATTTCTCAGCGGCACCGCCTGGATTGGGATTCTCGCCTGCCTGAACGTGGCCGCACAGACCATGTCGCCGTCGTTCCTGCGCGCGCGGACGTTGTCGGTCTACCTGCTGGTGCTGCAAGGTGGGATGGCGATCGGCAGCGCCCTCTGGGGGGCAGTCGCCAGCAAAGTGGGAGTGCCAACAGCATTGCTGTGCTCGGCATTTGCCCTGGTCGCCGGCCTATTGACGGTACGACGCTACCCGCTGAACGCGCAGGAACTGGCGCTGGAACCTGCCGTGGTAAGGGATTAGACACCTCAAGACCCCGCTCTTGTGGTTTAATCTCCTTCGGACTTCTTTCATCCACAACTTTTCCCAGGAGAATCTCATGCACAAGATGTGTTGGGTATTTGGACTTGTCGTGCTGTTAGCGTGCAACAGTTTGGCGTTTGCCCAAGCGAAGGCGGAAGAGCATAAAACAGTCGCACAGGTGTTGGATGGTGCCGTCAAGGGAGTGGAAGGCGAGTTTGTTCCCGCGGCCGAGGCCATGCCGGAAGACAAGTATTCGTTTGCCCCCACGGCGGGCGAGTTTAAGGGCGTGCGCACCTTCGCTCAGCAGGTGAAACACATTGCCGCGGTGAATTACATGATCGGAGCGTCCATCCTGGTGGAGAAGCCGCCGGTGGAACTCGGCGGAGAGAACGGGCCGGACGCAATCGCCAGTAAGGCGGACATCATAAAGTTTCTGAAGGAGTCCTTTGCCTACCTGCACAAAGCGGCGGGCTCCGTGAACGAGAAGAATCTGACCGACCCGATCAAGAGCCCGTTTGGAGAAGGAAAAACTACGCGACTGGGGATGGCTACGCTGGCCGTGGGACATGTTTTCGACCACTACGGGCAAATGGTGGAGTATCTGCGAATGAACGGCATCATTCCGCCGGCTAGCCGTTAGGTTTTGTCACTCGCCTCTGTGCTACAGGAGACCCTGTAGCACGGAGGTGCCATTTACAGCTTTTTCAATTGGCCATAGCCTTGCTTCTCCCCTTGATTCTTTAAAGTGAGAACCAGATTCCCTCGTGATGATTCGCGCGGGAATGTCCCCACTCCAGGGAGAGGTAGATGAAGACGTATAAGTACCAGCCGGAAAATTTGAGCGTTGGCGAAACCATCCGCCGCCGCGAGGTGCAGCAGGAAATTGAAAACTATCTGCTGGCCCTGAGTTCCTATCCTGACCGTTTTGCGCAAGATCCTGGCGTGAGTTTTGAGCAGCATCTTTTCAGCATGATGGCAGCAGGACACACCTCCGGACGCGGCGAGCGGCCAGATTGCATTTGCTAGCAGTCGCAGAGCAGCCCAGAAAAATAAAAAGGCCGCCGGCACCCCAGCGGCCTCTAGCCCGTCATTCCTTCGAAACTTTCCCGTACCGGGCGCAACCGTTGACTACGCCGCGTCACAATCGTGGCGTTTGTGCTTCACCATACCGGGGCCGACGTGAAGTCGCGGGTCTCGCCCAAAGGTGTAGGTGGCGTTTCCAGCATAAACGCTGATCCCGACGTTAAGGGTATAGTCGTTGGCGGCTTGGTTGGAGGGCGTGTGGGCCGCACCCAGCCAGTTCACCCATGAATTATCTGCCGCGATCGGCGACGGCCAATTCGATCCCGAACTTCCGTCAACATCAATGACCGCCCGCGGGTTCGGATTGGGCGTCGTGGATGTGCTCATTTGCAGCGGCGACTGGAGATCGGAGCCTCCGGTTTCAACGATGCTTGTGCCTCGGCCGAAGACGCCGGTGACGCGCACTTGGTAGCTCCCGGCGCTGCTATCCAGCGACGCCACTCGCAGCAGAGCGTAATCCCCCGGGTTCAGCTCCAGCGAGTTAGTATCCGGCTGCGAATTGATCCAATCACTTGGAGTCAAGGCGGTGTTGATTTGCGAGAACCAGTCGCCGAAACCCGGCGGCGGGGTGGCCGTCTTGTAGCTAAACCATGCGCAGGATTGGTTGGAAATCGTCGGATTAGCAATCGTCGTGTTGTACTGGGCAAAACGCCCGAGAGTGTAATCAGTCCCGGTCAGCGAGAACAGCAAATTGTAGAGGTAAATCGCCATATCGTTTCTCCTGTGTTTTTAACATCGTGCGACACCAGGGGCCAGAAAACGAACAGAAGGGCAAGTTATGCCCTGAGCGGGCGAATGTCAAGGGCCGGTCTTTGCGCCCGCAATCTTGAGCTGGAATCTTGGATCTGCACGCAGCGCGACGAGTTCGGGGTCGTTTTTTACGTCGTCCAAGCTCTGCCCAGCCTTTACCGAAGCCAGTAAGGCGTCCAAAGCCTTGTCGCGGTTCCCGCACAACTCATAGGTCACGGCGATGTTGTAGAGAACACCGGGATCTTTGCTGTGGGCCTGTTCCGCTGTTCTCAGGCCCGCCAGGGCACCCGTCTTATCACCATTCTCCGCCAGATACAAGGTCAAGTCGGCGCGCAAATCTGCCTGGTTCGGATTCTTGGTAATCTCCTCCCGCACCAGGCGGATGGCCGTGTTGTAAGCCTGCTTTGCCTTATCGGCATTTCCCGGCGTCCAGCGATAGGCATCCGCCAGGCTGGCCCAGTCGTCGAAATTGTTCGCGCCCAACGCTACGGTCTTCTCAAACGCAGGCACTGCATCCTGATAGCGGCCCTGATAGAAACGAATATATCCCAGGTTGTTGTATGCATCGGCTGTGGGTTGGATTTCGAGAGAGTGTTGCAGCGCAGACGCCGCATCATCGTCGCGTCCAAGATTGTGATAAACCGCTCCCAAGTTCCGCAACACTGGGACGTTGTCCGGCTCCAGTCGCAGCGCCTGCTCCCAGTAAGCCGCCGCCTCCTTGTACTTCCCACCTTTATACGCGTTCAGACCCAAATCGGTGTAAAGCTGCCAATCGCTGGAATTTTGTTTCAGAGCGACTTGCAATTCTTGCCTCGCATCTTCCGGCTTGCCGAGCTTGTCGTAGAGTCTGCCCAATAGTTCATGTGGCTTGTCATTCTTCGGGTCTAGATCTGCGGCCGTCTTAAGCTCTCTCTGTGCCCCGGCAGCATCGCCGGATTCCATCTTCACAAGACCCAGCGAAACATGCGCAGCGGACAAATAATTGTCGAGTTCAACTCCCTTGTTAGCATATTGCATTGCCAGCTTCATCCATTGGGGATCGGGATTAGCCCGGTTCTTAAGGGCGTAGGCTTCTCCCAAGGCCGCGTAACTAGCCGCCGACTGCGGATCAAGCTGCACCGCGCGCTCACCCAGCTTGATGGCGTTATCGACATTGCCCTCACGGTCCCAATGATCCAGATTCTGCCGGGCACGCTGGTAGAGCGAGTAAGCAGAGTCACCGGGCTGGTAGATCGGCGCACTCGCATTCTGCGCTGGCCTCGCCTTACGCCAATGCCGCCATCCCATCACACCGCCGAGAATAACCAGTACAATCGCGGCTCCCACCAGCCAAACGTCTCGCCAACAAATCTTCTTCGAACCTTGAGCCGCAAGCGAGGACATCTCCACCGTCGCATCGCTGGGATGCCAGGTCACCGGCCCATCCACCAACCCAGCCGCATGCTTGCGCAGTTCGGTGGCCACCTCGCTCATGGTCTGAATGCGCTTCTCAGGCTTCTTCTCCAGCATCCGGGAGATCAGAGATGCTAACGGCTTCGGCACCTTGGGCGCCAACTCCCCCAAATCCCGCGGCGGACTGAAATGGAGATTGTGCAACAAGGCGATTGAATTAGGCCCGGGAAACGGAAGATGCCGGCTCAGCGCCTCGAACATCACAATGCCGAACGAAAAAATGTCGGAGCGCGCATCCACCCGTTCGCCGCGCGCCTGCTCCGGAGACATGTAAGCCACCGTGCCCGTGATCATTCCCGGCTGCGTCAGCGTGAACTCCTTGGCGGCTGTATCGCTGTCGATGCCTTCGCCGTCCTTGGTGGCGGCGGAAGCATCGAACTTAGCCAGACCGAAGTCCAGGACCTTAACCAATCCGTCTTCCGTGATCATGATGTTGCCGGGCTTCAAGTCGCGATGAACGATGCCGGAGGCGTGTGCTTTGGCCAGCGCCTCGGCAATCTGCACACAATAGCGCGTCGCTTCCGCCGTTCCGAGAGGACGCTTCTTGAGCAATGACGACAAAGTTGCGCCCCGCACGTACTCCATCACAATGAAATCGGTGTCTCCCTCGGAGCCGACTTCATAAATAGTAATGATGTTGGGATGATTGAGCGCCGAAGCTGCCAAAGCCTCGCGCTGGAAACGCTTCCGCGCAGTTTCGCTCAGCGGGCGGTCTGTGGGCAGGACCTTGATGGCGACATCGCGGTCGAGCCGCGTGTCATGTGCGCGATATACCACGCCCATGCCACCGGCGCCAAGATCGTCAAGAATTTCGTAATGTGAGAGTGTTCGGCCAGTCACGGCGTGGTCGCTCCGACAAGCCTCACGCCGATTCTACACGCAACTGGCAATCGTGGACGAAGTTCGGAGAATGGGAACTGGGTCTCGCGGATCTGTGTCAGCGGACGCGGCTACGGTTCGTAAACCGCGTTGCCGAAACCATCCTTGCGTGCCGCTTCCTGCATCTCGTCCAGCCGCTTCCTTTGCTGATCAAGTTGATCCTGCATGCGTTGCACCTGCACTTGCTTCAGTTCCTGGCGCTCGTTGTATTGCCCGGCAGTGTAGTAGCGGCTGGCTCCGACGAAGCGAATCGACGAGTTGAGCCTTTCCATCTGGCTCTGGAGAGTGGCAATCGCGTGCTCTTGTACCTCGATCTCTCTCCTCCACTGTTCAGCAGACCTCGATGGATTGTGATGAGGCACAGGCTCGTGGCTCTGGACCGCCTTCTGCGAACCTTCCACGGCCTGCCGTTCCGGCAGGTCTTCGTTGGTGATTACCTGGGGCTGGTCCTTTTTTGCTTGCTGATTTTGTCGCTGCTGCCGGGCCACGTCGCCCAGGGACTGGCCATAGCTCACGCTGATCAACACCAAAACCAGGCCGGTAAGATGCCCTGCTGTTTTATACGTCTGGCGCATCGGACTTACCTCAAACGGACGAATGAGAAATCTCTATATGGATATGCTAAGTCCGGCACGGGGGTTCGGCGAGGTTACGTTTGGGCTGCGACCATGTCGATAGAAGTCGCAGCCCAATTGGACGGAAGCGATTACTATGAGGTTACCAATTACATAGTTGATACCGTTCGGTTAGGCTCCTGGAAAGTGCACAAGAGGGGGCAAGCACAGCGCGGCGAGCCGAAGCCAGGCGCATCGTGAGGCTCGCCTTTCGCGGAGAATACACTGAGGGGATGTCGGGAGAAAACTAACCCTAACCAGAAAGCGCCCCGGAAGAACCGGGGCGCGCCATGATCAACTTAATCCGAAACTAGCGGGTGTTGGGGTAAATGAAAAAGGAGTACGCTCCATTTGCATTAGAGTTCACAACCGGCCCCTGGGCTGTCGCAGTCAACGTCCCATCGGCGTTAATCGTGAACACCTGGAGAGTATTGAACCATTCGGAAACAACCATAAGCTTGCCTGTGGCCGCAATGAGACCCTGATAGTCGACCGGCGAACTGATGGGAGTCGAAGCCTTGCCATTGATGCTTTTACCGGTTTCCGAGAAGGTCGCCGTGACTACGCCCGGCTGGCTGCCGCTACCAGTGCCTGAGAAACCCAAATAGAGTGGCCCCGATCCCTTGTACGCAGCAGCGCTCAGGAATGGCACGTTGTCGTTAGTAGTCAAACTCCCCGTGTTGGTTAGGCTGAAATACGTGGGGTGCGTCAGGCCGGTCGGCGTGATCCGCGCAGCCAGGACAGAGGGTGCGAGCAGGCTGTAGTTGCCGATGATCGCCGCTCTGCTGTCAGCAGTGATGTCTATCCCGGCCGGATAACACGCATTCGAAATGCATTCCGAAAGCGCGGCGAAGTTGGCAAAACCCAGGTCGTTGAGCGCACCGGTCGTTGGATCGATCGAGAACTGCTCCACGGCTCCGAAATCTGGCGCGGTTACGAGAAGATTCTTACCATCGGGAGTCACTTTGATGCCGTCATAAAGGTCGGGGCCGACAGAGGCCTGGTATACGCCCTGAAAGGTCAGTGAACAGTCTGAGTTCACCGTCCATGCGCCAATGTTCTCGCTGCTTGAGTACGTGGCATACACGAACTTTCCATTCGGTGTTACCACCAGACTCCCGCCAGCTGCACTGAGGGCGGCATTGCTGAAATTGCCCACTGGAGTAATGCTGAGGGTAGGCAGATTCACCTTGAAACTGGCGATGTCGCTGCTACCGGTGTCATCGACAAAAAGACAGCCGACTGCCCCGGTTACCGCGGCACCCGTGCCCACGGTTGCGAAGTAGCCACCCCCGTTCCCAAACCCGCCCGTCGGCAGATCCGCAAGCACGGGACTCAACGCTCCGGTGCTGGTGTTCAGCGAATAAATGGTCGCGCTGTTTCCGCTGGGATTGTCATTGTTGGTTACAACGTACGCTGTGCCGGCGAAGCAGGACGATACCAGCGCTGCCACCACCATGGTGATCCAAACCCAAAAAGACATTTTCATTGCTTTCTCCTTAAACTTGTTTTTCGGCGGCTGGTCTTTCGACAAGGCTTCAAGTCGGCTGGATCCAGCGGCAGATTCGCCGCAAAATGCTATCCTCGACGGCAGATTCATACAAGAGAGAAGGAAGGCTCTAAGCTTCAATGGCGGAAGCGAGTGGGAGTCGAACCCACCATCGCCGCCGAAAGACGACGATCACAGGTTTTGAAGACCAGGACGATCACCGGACCGCATGCGCTTCCAGGTTTCCGCCGCCAAAAGAAAACGCCACAGATTAGCATGGATCTCCACGGATTGCGCTCGGCGCTTGCCAACCAGAATCCGCGTTCATCCGCTTAAGTCTGCGGCGCAAATCCTACTTCGGTTGAGCCACCACCCTTAGATACGGCTTCAGGGTCTTGAACCCACCGGGATATTTCTTCTGTGCGTCCTCATTCGAGACTGAGGTCGGAATAATGACGTCATTGCCCGGCTTCCAGTTTACCGGCGTGGCCACAGTGTGCTTTGCCGTAAGCTGGAGCGCGTCGAGGGCGCGCAATATCTCATCGAAATTGCGGCCGACAGCCATGGGATAGGTCAGCATTAGTTTGATTTTCTTGTCCGGCCCGATGATGAACACCGTACGCACAGTCGCATTGTCGGCGGCGGTTCGACCCTCGGATGTGCTTCCGCTCGAGGCGGGTAGCATGTTGTACTGCTTCGCGATCTTGAGTTCAGGGTCGCCGATCATCGGATAATTTACTTTGTGGCCCTGGGTCTCCTCAATGTCTGCCGACCACCTGCCGTGGCTGGTCACCGGGTCCACGCTGAGACCAATAATCTTGCAGTTCCGCTTGGCGAATTCCGGCTGCAAGCCCGCCATATAGCCAAGTTCGGTAGTGCACACCGGGGTAAAGTCCTTGGGATGGGAAAACAGAATGGCCCAGCCATCGCCGATCCATTCGTGAAAATCGATCTTTCCCTGCGTAGTGTCGGCGGTAAAGTCAGGTGCAGTGTCATTGATGCGAAGCATCTGCGGTGCTGCGGTTGCGACATCGGTGCTCATCGGATTCTTCTCCTAAATTCAAATCCATCCCGGACTACCCGGGAGTTGTCTTTTGGAACTGATCCCAGCGTTCGAGGGCGGCTTATCGGATAGAAAAACGAAACCCACCTCTGATTCGCCGGGTGGGTGTAAGAAAACGCTTTCGCGCTACCCGCACACCGGCGTCACGGTACAACAATAAGCCGGACGCGGCATGGAGCCTAGGCGCATACAAATTAAGAATACGCGGAGGACTCTGGGCCGGTCAAACCACCGGTTTCAGCCGGGCGATTACTTCCCCGCACTATCATTTCTGTACGCTCATCACGATCTGTAGCAATTCCCTGGCAAGAGTATTGGCAGGGACCTCTTCCATGTTAACCAGCACAACCACTCCGGCCCGCCGATCGGGTGCCACAAAAATGGCGGTGCTGGTTCCCTGCTGGCCACCAGTATGTCCGACTTCGGCGACACCTGCGTCCGCAGTGGTTCCCCAGCCCAGTGCGTAAGTATTCTCCGAGCCGTCCGATGGTTTCCGCGGAGTCCACATCACGTCACGAGTGGTGCGCCGAATCAATCGATCATTCAGGACAGCCACTTCGAATTTCGCCATGTCCTCCGCCGACGACAACCAGCCTCCGCCGGGAATCTTGTAGCTCGAATCCAGAAAATCTGCATTGACGATCCTGCCCGCCTTGTCCTTCTGATAAAAGCGCGTGCGGTGCACGATGATGGCGTAGCGGTCGTCGACTTCGGTTTGCGTCATGCCCGCCGGTAGAAAGACGTCATCGCGCATGTAAGGAACATATTTTTCGCCGGAGGCTCCCTCGATAACGCACCCTACCAGCGTGTAGCCGTGAGTCGAGTAATTAAAATGGGTGCCGGGCTTGGCCACGAGCGGATCATTCGCGAAGAGCTTCAGTCCCGAGGCGATGGGATCGTTGAAGTGCGTGACGTTGTACACCTCGGGATCGTCCTCTGCCTCGGATTTGTAATGCCGAATTCCCGCCAGGTGTCCGAGCGCTTCCCGCGTGGTGATCGGCGCGTCCTTCTTCACTGGAAATGCTGGACAGTACTTCTGCACCGGCGCGTCCAGGTCGAGCTTGCCACGTTCCCACAACCCCATGGCACCAACAGCAGTTAACGGCTTGGAGACCGAAGCCAGGCGGTAGAGGGTTTGGCCGTTTGCCGGCACGAAGTTCTCCAGGTCCGCCATACCAAATCCCGCCGACCAGACGTATTCGCCGTTCTGAACTATTCCTGCGGAGAGACCGGGAACGCTGTTCGTCGCCATGAACCGGGAAATCGCACCCTCGAGCTTTACCCGCTCGTCGGGCGAGACCTTCGAATCCTGGGCGAAGACAATGGCAATTGCCATCGTGAAACAGAGGCAAGCGACCAGAATCTTCGTTGGCCCGCGATACCTCCGCTTGCTGTTTTCATGACAGGCTCGCTTCATGCGATTCCCCCCACACTTGAGATGCGTCCCAGAGTACGAGGCGCATCGAAGAGTAACAAATCACAAACTAACATAGGGATTCGAACCTCGAGCAGTTTCCCCTTCACGCCTGGCGGTACAATGAACCCTGCATGGATACCAAGCTTCGCCGTTTTCCTTTTGTTCAGCTCGACGTTTTCTCCTCCCGGTCTTTCGAGGGCAACTCGCTGGCTGTTTTTCCCGACGCTCGCGGCCTCAACGATCAGGAAATGCAGGCCATCGCCAAGGAGATGAATCTTTCCGAGACCACCTTCATCCTGCCGCGTGACCAGGCGACGGAGCGTGAGCGAGGCGTGCGAGTACGCATCTTCACCGTACAAGAAGAGTTGCCCTTCGCCGGTCATCCCACACTAGGGACCGCCTTTCAGTTGCGCGGATCAACTGGTGTCGCAGAGGTTGCACTCGATCTCACCGTGGGCAGAGTCCCCGTACGCTTCGAGGAAGAGCCGGGACAACCAGTCTTCGGCGAGATGACCCAAATGGAGCCCGAATTCGGCCCACGCCACGATCGCGAAGCCGTGGCCCGCGCCGCGGGCTTGAAGGACGGCGACATCGATCCCTCCCTGCCCATTCAAACCGTGTCTACCGGCGTGCCCTTCACCATGGTTCCGTTGCGGGGCTTGGAGAACATGTGCGAGCTGAATGTCGATCTGCGAGGCTCCGCCGAATATCTGGAACGCTCCGGTGGGAAGTTTTTCTATTTTGTCACTCGCCAGACGGTGGATACCAACGCCCGCTTACACGCTCGAATGATCTTTTATAACGGTGAAGATCCGGCAACGGGTTCCGCCGCTGGTTGCGCCGCGGCCTGGATGGTGGCAACCGGCGTGGCTAAGCCCGACGAACGCGTTTTGATCGAACAGGGACTCGAGATGCAACGGCCGAGCCGGATTTTTGTCCGCGCTTCGCGCCGTGATGACCGAGTGGTTAATGTGCGGGTCGGTGGAAATGTTGTCGAAACCATTCGCGGCGAACTTTTTTTCTAGCCGCTTTGCGCCCCCTACGCTGCAAACATAGGGGATGCGCCTGCGAAAAAAATTCGCCGAGGTCATCGTCGGCAGTTAACATCGACGACACTTTACACCGCGGCGTTTCGGCATTAGGATTTCCTTCGCTCTGGAAGTCTCCATCATAAAAATAAAACTTGATTCACCACCCGGCGCGCCACTTGCCGGAACGCCACTTTGGAAGCAGGAATGAAGCCTAAAAGAACGATTCTCTGCGTCGATAGCAACGAACAACAACTCTCCATTCGCAAAGTCATGCTGGAAACTCGCGGCTACCGGGTGGTCGCTTGCACTGCCGGCGCCGAGGCGATGGATATTTTCAAGAAGGGCGGAATCGATCTGGTGATGGCCGATCTGACCATGCCTGGTGTCGACGGCGGCCAGTTGATCCAATCGGTCAAAGCCTTCTCACCTCATACTCCGGCCATCCTGCTTTCAAGCAAGACCAAAACTTACGATCAGGACACTCGCGCCGATGTCTTTCTTCCCAAAGGCATGTCTGCCCCGGCGGAAATTCTGGAGCGTATCCGCATGCTGCTGGTCCGCAAGCGCGGCCCCAAACGCTTGCAGTCCCCCGCAGCGCATCCGCCGCACATTACCGCTGCCTGAGCGCGTCACCCAGCCTCCACCACCCGCGAAGCTTCGTGTAAGATCGAAGCTCCGGATGAACGCCTTCATCGAAGCCGTGGAACTGCGCAAGACCTACCACGTGGGAAAGATTGAGGTCCACGCCCTGCGCGGCATCTCTTTCAGCATTCAGAAGGGCGAGTTTGTGAGCGTAGTCGGTCCCTCAGGCAGCGGAAAATCCACACTGTTTTACCTCTTGGGTGGCCTGACCCGGGCTGACTCCGGCCGCGTCATGGTCGATGGCGACGATTTTGCCCAACTCTCTGACGCCGAACGCACCCGCCTGCGCAAACGCAAGATCGGATTCGTGTTTCAGAAGTTCAACCTGCTGCCGACTCTCGACGCACGCTCGAACATTAACATTGCCCTCGACATTGCCGGCGCCAACGGCAATCGCGATGCCGCCTACTTCGACAAAATCGTGGGGCTTCTCGGTCTGGCGCAGCGAATGCCTCATCGCCCGGCGGAACTTTCAGGAGGCGAGCAACAACGGGTGGCGCTGGCGCGCGCGCTCATCAACAAGCCGGCCATTGTGCTGGCCGACGAGCCTACCGGCAACCTGGATTCGGCCAACTCGGAAACCGTGTTGAATATGCTGCAGCACTCCAATAAGGAATTAGGGCAGACTGTGCTCATGATCACCCATAATCCCGAGGCCGCCGCCTATGGCGATCGCATCATCCACATGCGAGATGGCGAGATCGTACCGCCAGAAAAAGATCCGCAGTGGACTGGACATCACTAAACCAATTTCTATGGACGACCTGAAAAAACCGATTCTGCCCGGCAAGGGCAACTCCGATTACGAGCGCTACCTGCGCACCGACGAACTGCTATCTCTCCAGAAGACTGACGAGGAACTTCTCCACAAGGACGAGATGACCTTTCAGGTTATCCACCAGAGTTCGGAAATCCTGATGAAAGGCGTCGCTTTTGAACTCGGCCGAGCCCGTACCTTGATCGAAGAAGGCGATTTCGGGAATGCCTGCCGCCTGATCCGCCGCGCCAACCAGATGCTCGAATATCCCGTCTCCATGCTGCACGTGCTGGAGACGATCACGCCTTACGACTATCACATCATTCGCGCTGGCCTGGGACACGGCAGCGGCCTCGATTCTCCCGGCTTCCTGAGCCTGCTGCATATCGGCCCGCGCCTCGGAGAAGCGTTTCACGCCCAACTTCACAAAGCCGGCCTGAGCGTAGACGACGTCTATCGCCGCCACGAAGAGCTTTTCGGTCTGCATGACACCGCCGAGCGCCTGTTGGACTTCGACGAGCGCGCCCACATCTTCCGTTTTCACCACCTCAAGCTTGCGCAAAGAATCATCGGCGGCGGGGTCGTAGGCACCATGGGTACGCCGGTCGAAGTCCTCCATCAGCGTATGGAACACTTTTTCTACAAAGACCTCTGGGACGTACGCAACCGCATCACCGCCAAAGCCAACGAGGCCATGCAAAAGGGCAACCCAGCGTCAGGGTCTTGATGTGCCGGTTGTCATGTTGAACGCGTTTACTTTACACACTTTTACTTCATTCCCTCAACTTTGACGGCAAGGTCATCGAGTTGGCCGCGTTCTCATAATAAGTAGATAAGGAGAGGACGCAATGACCAATGAGAATGAAATGACCACGGTGTTCTATGTAGACGATAACCCTAGATGCAGAAGATGGCTAGGCAGCGTTCTTACAGAATGCGGTTTCGAAATGATCACAGCTTCCGATCCCGTAGACGCGCTGCGCCGCTGCAAGAAACTGTCTTTTGATTTGGCCCTTCTGGACTATCAAATGCCCTCACTCACCGGTCCACAACTGGCGCAGGAGATCAAGTTCCTCGCGCCCGACATTCCCATAGTTCTCATTTCCGGTTACCCTATTCTTCCCGCCCAGGACTTGGTATTCGTGGACGCTCACTTCGGCCGCGGCACCAGTCTGGATGACCTCGTGGACACCATGCGACGCCTGACCAACTCGAAGCCGCCAATCAAAGTCAGCCCACGCTTCGCGGCGGCATGGTCACACTCGACCTGAAAGCTTAAAGCCTGCTTCGCGTGCCCAAATCGCCACAGAAAAACCGAGTCACCGGGAGGATTTGATGGATCGGTTTCTTGCAGGATTTTCCTCAGTGACTCTGTGCCTCTGTGGTGATTTGGGGTTACTCGGCGCGATGTTATAATCTGAAGCGAGTTGAGCGGGAGTAGCTCAGTGGTAGAGCGCGACCTTGCCAAGGTCGATGTCGCGGGTTCGACCCCCGTCTCCCGCTCCAGATATCTGACCAGCCCCGCGTTAGCGGAGCTTTTCGTTCTCCACAGGCCTATCAGTCTGTGGACTTTTCCGGGCGGTAGGCTAACTTATTTCTCAGGGGCGCGGTACTCCATGGGTGACACCTAAACCCCTTTGATTCGATTGCCTTTACTGCGCTCTCTCCTCGGGAAACTACCCCCAAAAGCCCTAGTTCTTTGCCCAAATCTTTCCCAAATTCTCTGCGCTCGTCAGGCCCAGAAGTAGGATAATGGCTTCGCTATGAGCTGGAAGAGTCTCCGCCTCGGTGTTCTGATCTCCGCAATCCTCGTGATCGGTGCCGTTCTAATCGTTCTCATGCCGATGGGTTACGTGCTCGGACACAAGTTGGAACTGAAGACCTACTTCCAGTATGTAGCCGGATTGAGGGATGGCGCACCTGTGCGCCTCGCCGGGGTTGACGTTGGCAAAGTCAGGAGCGTGCGAGTTCGGCCCGAAGTCAGGAAGGCCCCGTGGAAGTGGTCATGGTTCTTCGCACTCCGTACGAGATTCAAATCCCGCGCGATTCAATCGTAACACTTGAAACCGAAGGCATCCTCGGACAGACGTTTGCCGAGATCAACACTGCCACGGCGTTTGGCCCGACGATCAAAGACCACGGTGTTTTGAAGAGCCGAGAGGTCGTACCGCAAACCGCAGAGCAACTGCTGGAGAAATTCGGCAACGTGTTAAAGCGGCCTTGCGACTGCGACACGAAGAAAAGCGAAGGAACCAAGATTTCCGAGAAGACTCAACCATGACGAGCACAATGTAATCTCGGGTTCGGGGGCAGATTTCCCGTAGCCTTGCTACGCCGTGAAATCGCCTGCTCCTCCTAGACTTTTTCCCCCGCTAACGCTACTTTATTGAACAGGGGCGCGGTACCCAAGTGGTAAGGGAGAGGTCTGCAAAACCTTTATGCGTCGGTTCGATTCCGACCCGCGCCTCCAAACTTTCCTGAAATCTTCTTAGCACACGCACCAAGCAGAACCCGCAGTAAAAAGCAAAAAGGAGAACCACAATGACGCAGAAAGTTATCGAGGTAGTCGGAACCTCCAAACAGAGCTTTGCCAAGGCTGCGGAGAACGCGGTGGCGGAAGCCGCAAAAACGGTCCGCGGCTTGAGATGGGCGCGAGTGGCGGAATTCGAAATGGAACTGGACGGCAAGAAAGTGGCCCAGTACCGCGCCACCACCAAGATTTACTTTGATATTGAAAAATAAGGGTCTGCGGAGCGAGGGCTCGTGCCCCGCCAGCGAAACCGGCTGTTTGGGTATGCCATACGAAACCAATCGTTCTTTCTGCCGTCAAATACAGTAAGATGCACCATCCTCAAACAGGCGGAGAAATCGCATGAAAAAGACCCGTTTGCTCGCCCTAGTGATTTTTGCCGGTGTTTTGGTTACGCCGCTGCGCGCCCAGGAGATGCCTAAGAACAATGCCGCTCCCAAGCCGGCGCCGGGCTCGTCGGAAGCCGTGCTCGAGCAGTGGAATGACATCGGACGCAAGCTGATCGCCATGGCGGAAGACTTCCCCGCGGACAAGTACGACTTCAAGCCGACTCCCGCAGTTGGCAGCTTCGCCGAGCGACTGATCCATGCTGCCCATGCCAATCAGTTTTTCATCAGTGCCGTCCTCGGGCAGAAACCGCCCGCGCTGGAAGATCCGAAACGTGGCGAGTTTAAGAGCAAAGCGGATGTGGTCGCGTTCGTCAAGAAGTCGTTTGCCGACGGCGTGGCTGCCATCAAAGCAAAAGGCGATAAGGGCATGTCAGACCTGGTCGTCGATCCGTTCAGTAATGAACAGACTCGAATCAGCGATTTTGCCTACGGGTTTGTTGAACATTCAGGAGAGATTTACGGCCAGCTCACGGTTTACTACCGGGTGTCAGGCTTGGTGCCGCCCGAGTCGCGTCCGAAGAAGTAGCGTCCAAGCGGAACTCGATCGGTAGCCACCACTGACACCGCTGTGCCATTTACACGCGCTCTTCGATTCCGACCCGCGCCTCAAACTTCTCTAGAGACCAGAAGCAACCTGCATCACATGCTCTCAAACCGTCCGCTCTGCTATACTCAACCCGCTTCCGAACCGCACAAAATATTTCAGCATTGCGGAGCGGACTCCTGGTTCCCGATCAACATGGTCACTTCCGCAAATCCCATTCAGCGCCACATCACGCGGCAAGGTTTCACGGCCAAGCTTCGGGATTACTACACACTCACCAAGCCCGAGGTGAACCTGCTGATTCTGATGACCACCTCAGCCGGATACTACCTGGGCACTCGCGGTGCGCTAAACGTCGTGGGGCTGGTGCACACTCTAGTCGGGACCTTGCTAGTCGCCAGCGGCACCGCCACCCTGAATCAATGGATGGAACGGGTATGGGACGGCAAGATGCGCCGTACCGCGTCCCGCCCCTTGCCCTCGGGCCGGCTCAGCACTCGTGAAGCCTTCTGGTTCGGCAGTATTCTCAGTACTCTGGGTGGACTATACCTTGCGGTGATGATCAACCAGCTTGCCGCGCTTCTGGCCGTCTCAACCTTGCTTTCGTATCTGCTGATTTATACGCCGCTTAAGCGCAAGACTCCCCTTTGCACGTTGTTAGGAGCCTTTCCCGGCGCCATGCCCACTTTGATCGGTTGGGCAGCGGCCTCCGGACGCATCGACCCGGCGGCATGGTTCCTGTTCGCCATTCTTTTCCTTTGGCAGTTCCCACATTTTCTCGCTATCGCATTGATGTATCAGGAAGATTACGACCGCGCCGGCTATCGCATGTTGCCCCGCTTCGACGTCGATGCACGCTTCACTCGGGCCGAGATCCTGGTTTTCACCATCGCTCTGGTCCTGACCACTCTACTGCCAACCATCCATGCCGGTACTCCCTATCAGGTCGCCATGCTATTGGCAGGCGCGTTCTTGCTCTACCACGTCGTCCGCTTGACTAAGTCTGCCTCTAAGACCTTAGCCAGCCGCGTGGTGCACGCCTCGGTGATTTATCTGCCGCTGGTCTTGTCCATAATTGCCTGGAAGCGATGAGACCTGGTCTGGTACTCTACTGGACTGGTTTAGCCCGGCTCTCGTCCATTAAGTTGGATCCTTTGGTTTCGGAGGGTGCCGAACTGCGGGCGCGATTCCCAATTCGGGAAACGACGCATCGAGTTGCGCTTCGAGTTTTCCGGTCTGTTACGAAACCGGAACAAGAGACTTGAGTGGAAACGGGGTCGGGGTGCGGATATCTCCTGGTGCTTTCGAGTTGCGATTCGCCCTGAGATGGCTCCGTGTAACTTGCTAGGGTTGCAGATGTTTTTACCGGTTTGAAGGGGGACCCAATGTGTCCGGGTGGACAGAATCTACGCTTGCTCCGCGAACAACTGGGATTGACCATGAGGGACGTGGAGACCGCCAGCGCACGCATGGCGCAGAAGCACGGCAATGACGAATTCGCTATTCCCCCCAGCCGGCTTTCCGATATCGAAACAAAAGGAGTAGTGCCCAGCATCTTCCGTTTGTATTCATTCGCCGCCATTTACCGCCAGGACATTCGTGAGCTTATGTCCTGGTATGGCGTAGACTTGAATGCAATGGCTTCAGATCTGGACTTCGTGATTCCCCCCAAATCTCACGTGTCCGAAGCCCTGGCCAACCTTTCGGCAGTGCAAGTGCCGCTGCGTTTGGATCCCAGCTTCGACCCCCGCCGCACCATGAACTTCGGACGCATGGTCGAACAATGGGGACTGGTTCCGCTCGCCTACCTGGCCCAGTTCGCCTCTTGCCGGTACACCTACGGCTACATCGGCAGTGAAGATCTGACCATGTACCCCATTCTCCCTCCGGGAAGTTTCGTGCAGGTAGATGAATCGAGAAACAAAGTCGTGGACGGGGGCTGGAGGTCAGAATACGAGCGGCCCATTTACTTCGTGGAAACCCGCAGTGGGCACGTATGCTGTTGGTGCACCTTGACCAAGGAAGAGCTTATTTTGCAACCCCATCCTATGTCACCGGTCGCTGCTCGGGCGCTACACTATCCCCAGGAGGCGGAAGTCATCGGTCAAGTGATGGGCGTGGCGATTAAACTGGGGGAATGGCGCGCGATGTTCGATGCGTCAACAAACTCGAAAGCGCATGAAGCACTGAACTAAGATGCCGCGCCGAGCCCGCCCCAGGACTCGGTGGCAAGAGTCTTGAACTCCCACCGGAAAGCTTCTCCAAATATACTTTTGCCGGAAGTCCCGCCAACTGACTGGATCGTTCCGCATCTTCTTCCAGGTTCCGCAGCGGAGTAGACAGTACCTCTGAAAGCTGCGCGCGGTGGGCTTCTGCCAATGCCCTTTCTGCGGTCCCTTCTCCGTGAACCCGAACCAATCCCCAGTGCGTGTAAGTTCCAGCCTTACTTCGCAATCCAGCCATATATTCCAGTTTGCGTAGGCATCCCGTGATGGCTCGCAGCGTGGTGTCTTGCAGATCTTCCAGAGCGGAAATGAGGGTCATGGCAGTTACGTTTTCCGAACGCTGAAATTATTCAAGCCCGGCAAATAGAACGCCTTCAACTAACACATTATCACGGCGCAATTCACCTGAAAAGGAGATTACGCCGTGAAGAAAACTCTGTTGTGGTTTGCCTCCCTGTTGTTCCTGGCCTCTCTTTCTGTTCCAACCCCTCTGCGTGCGGATGACTTCCCGCCCGTTTGCGACCCAACCGGATGCACCAAGCCAGGGATCGGTCTGGTGGCCGGACTGAACCAGTAGTTCGTTGCAAGGAATCTCTTGTGGGCTACCGCGGGAAGAGCTATTATTCAACGCGGTAGCCTTATGTTGTCCTTGTCTCTCGCCTGGCACCTAGTCTGGTTTACTCGGGTTACTCTGTCGCTCGTGCTGTTCTTAGTCATAATTACGCGTCAACTTCATAGGCAGTTTCCGCTCTTTGCGCTCTATTCTGGCTGGATCTCTGTGGCAGGCATGGCGGTGTTGGCGGTCAACTATGCTCGGTTCACTAACGGCTATGATTACTTTGTCGCGATAGCCGTCAGCAATGGAGTGGAGGCCGTCCTCGGCTTCGCGATTATCTACCAGATGTTCGCGGAAAGAGTGCGTCGCTACCCGGCCATCAGTGGCATGGGGAAATCTGTTTTTCGCGCGGTCACCCTTTTCTTCGTAATCCTCGCTGTCGTCTTTGCCTGGCTATCCCCTGGACTGGGGGCTAGCCATTTGATCTCGCTCTATTCGGTCACCCAACGCACGGTGCGCACGCTGCAATGTGGTCAGTTGGTTTTCTTGTTTCTTTTCTGTGGTTATTTTCGCCTGTCCTGGCGGAGCCGCGCCTTTGGCATCGCCCTGGGACTGGGCATTCTCAGCAGCACCAGTTTGGCGGTGAACGCCATTCATTCCCAGATTGCGACCGCGAACACGTGGAGTCAGAGCGAGTACCTCGCAGGCCTGGTGAATGACTCAACCTATCTCATCGCCGTGCTGGTGTGGCTCTACTACATGCTCGCGCCGGAGCCAGCCCCACAACCAACCGACGGCCCCTTGCCGCCGCATGACCTCGAAACCTGGAACCGCGAGTTAGAACGGTTGTTGGAACCATGACCCTCGCGATCATTCTCGCAATATTGGCCTTGAGTGTTCCGGTCGGCATTCGTCTGGCCAAAGGGCGCTCGGTTGCGCCCCGCATCGCGCAAATCCGATCGGTCGACCTTCGCGCCTTTCGAAACCTGATGGATCCGGAAGAAGAACAATATCTGCGCCGTCACCTGCCCCCGGCGGATTTTCGCCGCATTCAGCGTCAACGCCTGCGGGCAGCGGTGGAGTACATCAACTGCGCCGCCTTCAACGCTGCCGTGCTGACGCACTTCGCGGAGGCTGCACGTCGCAGCCCCGATCCCGTGACCGCCCAAGCCGCGGCCAAGCTCATCGACAACGCCATCCGTTTGCGCAGCTATGCCTTCCGGGCCATCCCCAAACTCTACCTGGCCATGGTCTTCCCCGGTCGCGGCGTCTCACCGGCGCGGGTGGCGGAAAGCTACGAACTGATGACCCGGCAAGTCGTGTTACTGGGTTTGCAGTATCCCACCGGCGAAATTCCGAGAGCACTCTGAACTCATCCTCCTCTCGGCGGCGCTTCCTGCCGTCAGTCGGCCGCGGCGGATGCCTGTATGGCTTCCACCAGCGGCATGTTCACCAGATGCTCGCTGACAAACCAGGATTGCAGTTCGTTGGTCCGCAGCACATCGCTCACCGCCAGGTCATTGGTGCCGTCATCCCCCAGTTTCGAAGCCCGCTCGGCTAACCCGCGGCACTGCCCGATGATCAACTGATGCGCATCCAACAAGCGCGAAAGCTGCACCGGAACCTCTTCCCTGCCGCGGGGTGGACGTTCGATCTTCGTGAGTTCCGCGACGTCATGCGACATGGCGATGCTCAAGCCGCCCAGCAACTGAATCCGCTCGGCGATGGTGTCCACCAGTTCTGACTGCTCGCCGAAATGCTTGTCGAACAGCAAATGAAGTTGATAGAACGTCGGCCCGGCAACCTGCCAGTGCGATTTCTTGTACAGATCACGCAGGGTCATGGTGTCGGCCAACAACTGGTTCAACTTTTCAGTCATCTCGAGCCGGATCGGTTCTTCCAGTTCCAGCGGCAGAGCGTGCGTGACGCTACCGTACTCCTGGATCGCGCCTGCCCTTTGATGGATTCGGGGCTGGGCGCTCACCCCTGAGGACTGCTTAGAAGCAATTGTTTTCGACATGGGGAGTTCTCCTCTTTTCTTAGAATGGGAATGCGGGCAACGGCTGCGCTGCCTTTGATGCTCGGTCCCGCGGCTGATGCGGCGGCCTACAAAAACTCGTCTATGGAGGCGCCTTCGGGGTTCCCGCCTCCGCGTTCTGAGATGCTTTTAAACTGGGAACGGATTCCCATTTAGTTATTGTGCTCGGCCGCGCACCAAGTTTCAACCTCGCGATGCCAGCAAAAATCCGCGCAATTGTCTATGATGGAAGCTTCCCACCAGACGGAGAAATAGCCTTGCCTGAGACGCAGACCGACGGATTAGAAGTTCTCGAAACCCGGGAATGGCTGGATTCCCTGGATTATGTCCTATCCAAGGGCGGGCCGGATCGCGCCGGGCGACTGCTGCAACAGCTTTCCCTCCACGCCAAACGCGCCGCCGGCGTGAACCTGCCTTTCACCGCCACTACGCCCTATACAAATACGATTTCTGCCATCCAGCAACCGCCCTTTCCCGGCAGTCAGGAAATGGAACGCCGCATCAAGAGCCTGGTTCGCTGGAATGCGCTGGCCATGGTAGTGCGTGCCAACAAGCTCCAGGAAGGCATCGGCGGGCATATCTCGACTTTCGCCTCGGCTGCAACTCTTTATGAAGTCGCTTTCAACCATTTTCTCCACGCGCAAAACGAGAGCGGAGATCGCGACCTGGTCTACTTTCAAGGACACGCCGCCCCCGGAATCTACGCCCGCGCCTATCTCGAAGGCCGCATTCCCAAGCAAAAGCTGGAGAACTTTCGCCGCGAACTGAAGCCCGAAGGCGGTCTCTCTTCTTATCCGCATCCCTGGCTGATGCCCGATTTCTGGGAGTTCCCCACTGTTTCCATGGGCCTCGGTCCGATTCAGGCCATCTACCAGGCACGCTTCATGCGTTATCTGGAAAACCGCGGATTGAAGCAAACCACGGGCGGCAAAGTCTGGGCCTTCCTCGGCGACGGTGAGATGGACGAGCCCGAATCTCTCGGTTCCATCACCCTGGCTTCCCGCGAACGTCTCGATAACCTCATCTTCGTGGTCAATTGCAATCTGCAACGCCTTGATGGCCCCGTCCGCGGCAATGGCAAGATCATCCAGGAACTGGAAGCCATTTTCCGCGGCGCTGGCTGGAACGTTATCAAGTGCATCTGGGGCACCGATTGGGACAGCCTCCTGCGCAATGATCGTGATGGGTTGCTGGTCAAACGTATGGGCGAGATCAGCGACGGCCAGTATCAAAAATACTTCGTCGAGAGCGGAGCCTATTTCCGTCAGAACTTCTTCGGCAGCGATCCCCGCCTGCTGAAAATGTTGGATCACTTGTCCGACGAGCAGCTCGCCCGTATGCGCCTGGGCGGCCACGATCCCATCAAGGTACACGCCGCCTTCAAAGCCGCCGTGGAGAACCAAGGCTCACCCACCATCGTCCTCGCTAAGACCATCAAGGGTTACGGCTTGGGCGAAGCCGGTGAAGGCAAGAACATCACCCATCAACAGAAGAAGCTGAACGACGACGAGTTACAGACGTTCCGCTCGCGTTTCGGAATTCCCATTCCTGACGCCGAGCTGCACGATGCACCCTTCTATCGTCCCGCCGACGAGAGTCCCGAAATTCGCTATATGCAGGAGCGGCGCAAGCAATTAGGCGGCTATTTGCCGGAACGGAAAGTGCGCTCCCAGCCCATCGCCTCCGGCTGGGAATCGCATTTCGAAGAGTTCTATAAAGGTACGGAAGGCCGCGATGTGGCGACCACTATGGTATTCGTGCGCATGCTGGGGAAGTTGCTGCGCGACCCAGAAATCGGCAAACTCATTGTCCCCATCATTCCCGACGAAGCCCGCACTTTCGGTATGGAAGCACTGTTCCGCCAAATCGGCATCTACTCCAGCGTCGGCCAACTCTACGAGCCGGTCGATATGGATACGCTCCTCTACTACAAGGAAGCACGGAACGGACAAATTCTCGAAGAAGGCATTACCGAAGCCGGCTCCATGTGCTCGTTTATCGCCGCCGGCACCGCCTATGCCACTTACGGCATCAATACCATCCCCTTCTTTATTTATTACTCCATGTTCGGCTTCCAGCGGATTGGGGACTTGATCTGGGCGGCAGCCGACATGCGCACCCGCGGCTTCATGATCGGAGGCACCGCCGGACGCACCACGCTGGCGGGCGAAGGGCTGCAACATCAGGACGGTCACAGCCACGTGCTGGCGCTCGCTGTACCCAACATTCTTGCCTATGATCCCGCGTTCGCGTACGAGATCGCCGTCATTATTCAGGACGGCATCAAACGCATGTACATCGATCAGGACTCGGTTTTCTACTATCTGACCGTCACCAACGAGCCTCTGCCCATGCCGGAAATGCCTCAAGGCGAAGGCGTGCGCGAGGGCATTCTCCGCGGCTTGTACCGCTTCAAGGCATCCGGAAAAAAAGACGCGAAACTCAAGGCGCAGCTTTTCGGTAGCGGAGCAATTATGTATGAGGTGCTCAAGGCGCAACAGATTCTCGAAGAGAAGTACAACGTGGCTGCCGATGTCTGGAGCGTTACCAGTTACAAGCGTCTATACCGCGAGGCCAACCACTGCGACCGTTGGAACATGCTCCATCCTGGTCAGCCGCCGCAAGTGTCGTTTGTGAGCCAGTGCCTGAAAGACGCGACGGGAGTGTTTGTGGCCGCGTCGGACAACATGAAGATTCTGCCGGAATCCATTGCCCGCTGGGTACCCGGACCCCTGGTCGCCTTGGGTACGGACGGTTTCGGCCGCAGCGAGAGTCGCGCTTCGCTGCGCAACTTCTTCGAAGTCGACGCCAAGCACATTGTGCTGGCCACTCTTAACGCGCTGGCCACGGAAAAACAGATTGCCCCGGAATGTGCCGAGAAAGCGGTCCGTGAACTCGGCATCGATCCGGAAAAACCCAATCCGGCATTCAGTTAGCCGGGCCGCGAAGCTAGCGATTCGTATCACGGCACGCCTTCAGGCGTGCCGCAAACATCGCCTTTCAACCGCGCCTTTAGACGCTGGGGCGCGAGGAAGTAAAAGGGAGCATCGGTTTGACTGAATTCAAACTGCCGGAGCTAGGCGAAAACATCGACCAGGGGGAACTGGTCCGGCTGATGATTTCGCCCGGCGCTACCATCACCGAAGGCCAGCCGGTAATGGAACTCGAAACTGATAAGGCCGTGGTCGAAGTCCCTTCATCGGTGACTGGCACAGTAAGAGAGATTCGGGTCAAAGAAGGACAAAAGATCAAAGTCGGCCAGGTGATCTTCACCGTGGACAACGGCGCCGGCGCTGCCGCTCCCGCGCCTTCGGCAAGGCAAACCGCCGCACCCGTCGCTAAAACAGCTCCCGCGGCTGCCCCGGCTCAGGCTGCGGTTGCCGCTGCTCCCGCGCGTCGCGCTACCGACGCATCGGCCCCTACCGACTTCAAGCTCCCTGAACTCGGCGAAAACATCGAGCAAGGCGAACTAGTCCGCCTCATGATTTCTCCCGGCGCCAAAGTCGCCGAAGGTCAGCCAGTGATGGAACTCGAGACCGACAAAGCAGTCGTCGAAGTTCCTTCCTCTGTCAGCGGAGTCGTGAAAGACATCCTGGTTAAGCAGGGCGAAAAGGTCAAAGTAGGACAAGTCATCTTTACGCTCGAAGGCGGCGCAACTCCTCAGACCGAAAAGCCCAGGCACGCGCCCGTCGAACACTTCTCCGAACAAACTGCCGCCCGACTGACCTTCCAAACAGCCATCCAGGCCGAAGGAAAAACCGAGCAGCAGGCGCTGCCGCCCGATAAGCCTCAGCCTCTACCACCGTCATTCACCATGCCGGCACAACTGGGTAAAGTTGCCGGAAGCGATCACGGTGAACCTGTACCCGCCGCCCCCCACGTGCGACGGCTCGCCCGAGAACTTGGCATCGATATTCACGGCGTCAAAGGCTCCGGCCCCGGGGGCCGCATCAGCGAGGACGACGTCAAGAATTATTCCAAATCGCTCCTGGCATCGGCCACCGCAGCCCCTCGCGGAACGCAATTCGCCCAACCGAATCTTCCCGACTTCGCCAAGTGGGGAAAGATCGAGCGCGTCTCCATCCGTGGCGTGCGCCGCAAGACCGCCGAACACTTGTGGCAGGCTTGGACGACTATCCCCCACGTCACTCAGCAAGATCACGCCGACATCACCGAACTCGAGCAGTTGCGCGCCCGTTTCGCTCCCAAGGCTCAAGAAGCCGGCGGCAAGATGACCGTCACCGCCATCGCCCTCAAAGTCTGCGCATCGGCACTCAAGATTTTTCCCCAGTTCAACGCCAGCATCGACATGGCGAAAGAAGAAATTGTCTACAAGCAGTACATCAACATCGGGGTCGCGGTTGACACCGACCGCGGCCTGCTGGTTCCCGTGATCCGCGAGGTCGACAAGAAAAACATCGTAGAACTGGCCACCGAACTCACCCAGCTTTCCGTAAAGGCGCGGGAGAAGAAGCTGACACCGGACGAAATGCAAGGCGGGACGTTCACCATTACCAACCTCGGCGGCATTGGCGGCGACGGATTTTCGCCCATCGTCAATCATCCCGAAGTTGCGATCCTCGGCCTGTCTCGATCCAGCATGCAGCCGGTGTTTATCGGCGGCAAGTTCGAGCCGCGTCTGGTGTTGCCGCTGTCATTGTCTTATGACCACAGGCTCATCGACGGTGCCGACGCCGCCCGCTTCCTGCGCTGGATCGCCGAAGCCTTCGAGCAGCCGTTCTTGTTATCGGTGCAGGGATAAGATTTCCTCTGTGTAACTCTGTGTCCTCTGTGGTGACGATTTTTGATTGATAACTTTTCATGACCGGACCATCGAACCTGCACGTAGCGATAATCGGTGCCGGCCCCGGCGGCTACGCCGCAGCCTTCCTCGCCGCTGACGTCGGCATGCAAGTCACGCTGATCGATCCCGAGGCCAATCCCGGCGGCGTGTGTCTCTACCGCGGATGCATCCCCTCGAAAGCCCTGCTCCACGTCGCTAAACTGATCGACGAATCCCGTCACGCCAAAGATTGGGGCATCGACTTCGCCGCTCCGCAGATCGACCTCGCCCGCCTTCGTTCCTGGAAAGAAGGCGTAGTCAAGAAACTCACCGGCGGCCTCGGCGTGCTTTCGAAACAACGCAAAGTTGAATACATCCAGGGCCAGGCATCCTTTGATAACCCAACTACTTTACGTATCACTCGCGCCAACGCCGCAGACGAATCCCGCAGCTTCGATCGCATCATCGTCGCCACCGGCTCCCGCCCGGCAATCGTCCCCACACTCAAGCTCGACACGCCGCGAATGCTAGATTCAACCTCAGCCCTCGACCTCGCCGAAGTACCCGGCACTCTGCTCGTAGTCGGCGGCGGATACATTGGCCTGGAACTCGGCACCGTCTACGCCGCGCTCGGATCGAAAGTCTCCGTGGTCGAAATGCTGCCCGGCCTCTTACCCGGAGCCGACCGCGATCTGGTCCTTCCCCTATACAAGCGTTTAGAGAAGTCCTTCGCTTCGATCCTGCTGAACACCACGGTGGCCGGAGTCAAAGCAGAGTCCAACGGACTCCGCGTAACTTTCGAAGGTCCCGAAGTCAAAGAACGTGAAAAAGTCTTCGACAAAGTTCTGGTCTCGGTAGGCCGCAAGCCCAATTCCGAAATCCCCGGCCTCGACAAAACTCAAGTCAAAGTCGGCGCCCGCGGATTCATCCGGGTAAACAAACAACTGCAAACCGACGACCCTGCCATCTACTCCATCGGAGACGTAGTCGGCGAACCCATGCTGGCGCACAAAGCTTCGCACGAAGGCCGCACCGCCGTAGAAGCCATCGCCGGACACAAAGTCGCCTTCGAGCCCAACGCAATTCCCGCCGTCATCTTCACTGATCCCGAAATCGCCTGGGCCGGTCTGACCGAAACTCAGGCGCAAAAGGAAAATCGCGAAATCAAAGTCGCCAAGTTTCCCTGGAGTGCATCCGGCCGCGCGCTAACTCTCGACCGCCCCGAAGGCATGACCAAACTCATCGTCGATCCGCAGACAGAACGCGTGCTGGGCGTCGGCATCGTGGGAGCAGGCGCAGGCGAACTGATCGCCGAAGGCGTTCTCGCCATCGAAATGGGCGCAGTCGCCAAAGACATCGCACTCACCATTCATCCTCATCCCACGCTGTCTGAGACCGTGATGGAGTCCGCAGAAGTCTTCTTCGGCACCAGCACCCACGTCTACCGCCCCAAGAAATGAATCCCACCTCTGTGTTCTCTGTGGTTGAGGTTTTCCAGAAAGAATCAACCACCGAGGACGCAGGGGGAACCACCAACGACACAGTCCTGCCCACGACGCTATACTGGTTTGCTTCTCGTCTAGGAGGTTCCGTGCGCCAGATTCCGCTATTGTTAATCTGTCTCGCCTTACCGCTCGCCGCCCAGGAGATGCCGATGTCATCTAAAACCAGCCCCGCCATTCAGCCCGCGTGGATGAACGTCTCGGCCGCCAAACTAGAAACCGAACTCGTCGCCAAGTATGGCGAACCCCAACGCCTCCGCGCCCAGCGCGGCCTCCATCAAGTCGCCGAATTCTGGCGCGCCGACGACGGCGACGCCCCCGCTTTCGAAGACTTCGTCCGCGCCAACTTCGCCGGGGATCAAGCCACCCTCGACACCATGTTCACCCGCTTCCAGTCGCTGCTCGAAGCCCTCAACGGCCACATGCACGAGATCAATCGCGAGTTCCGCCAGCAGCTCGATCTCGACTACGGCCCCGTCCTCCCCTTCGACGAAACCTTCGGCGGCTACGATCCTTCCGCCCACGTGCTCGACGATTTTTTCAACAACAAGCTAGCCTTCACCGTGCTGCTAAATTTTCCCCTGGCTACGCTCGACGATTGCCTGAAGAGCGGTCCCGGTTGGACGCGCCGCCAGTGGGCCGAGGTCCGCCTCGCGCAACAATTCGACAAACGCATCCCCGCCGACGTTAACCTGGCCATCTCCGAAGCCGCATCCGAAGCCGGTCAATACATTTCGCAGTACAACATCTGGATGTACCACGTAGTCGACGATCACGGCCAGCGCCTCTTCCCGCCCAAGATGCGCCTGCTCAGCCATTGGAACTTGCGTGATGAAATCAAGGCTGACTACACCGACCCGCAAACCGGCCTGGCCAAACAGCGCGCGATTCAGCAAGTCATGGAACGCATCGTCACGCAAACCATTCCGCGGGCGGTCATCGATAACCCCGGCGTGGATTGGAACCCTGCCAGCAACGAAGTGAAACCTGCGGCTGCCAGAGATTCCGACTCCTCGCGCTCCACCGCCAACCTCACCAACGCCCCCGAGCCCGGCACGCGTTACGCCATGTTGTGGAAAACCTACACCGCATCAAGAAAAGCTGACCCCTATTCTCCCACCGCGCCCACCCTGATCGATCGCCGCTTCAACGAAGATCGCGAGATTCCCGAAGTCCGCGTCAAAGCCATGCTCGAGCAGGTGTTGAGCTCGCCGCTCGCGGTGCAGACCGGCAAGCTGATCGAATCCCGCCTCGGCCGGCCGCTCGAACCCTTTGACGTGTGGTACAACGGCTTCCGTCCCGGCAGCAAATTCACCGAAGCCCAGCTCGACGAAATGGTCGCCAAGAAATATCCCACCGCTGCCGCTTATCAAAAAGACATTCCCAATCTGCTGATGCATCTCGGATTCTCGCCAGAAAAAGCCCAGTACGTCGCCAACAACATCATCGTCGACCCCGCCCGCGGCTCCGGCCACGCTATGGGCGCGGGAATGCGTTCCGAAAAAGCCCACCTCCGCACCCGCGTGGAAAAAACCGGCATGAACTACAAGGCCTTCAACATCGCCGTGCATGAAATGGGTCACAACGTCGAGCAAACTTTCTCACTCAACGAAGTCGATTACACGCTCCTGAGCGGCGTGCCCAACACCGCCTTCACTGAAGCCCTGGCATTCGTCTTCCAGGGACACGACCTCGAACTCCTCGGCCTCCCCGCACCGGACGCCAAGGCGCAAGCCGAAAAGACCCTCAACGATTTCTGGGGCACCTACGAAATCGCTGGAGTCGCACTCGTCGATATGGGCGTCTGGCACTGGATGTACGACCATCCCCAGGCCACGCCCAAACAGCTCAACGACGCCACCGTCCAAATCGCAAAAGACATCTGGAACCGCTACTACGCTCCCATCTTCCACCAGAAAGACGTCGTACTCCTCGGCGTCTACTCGCACATGATCGATTCGTTCCTCTATTTGCCCGACTATCCCATCGGCCACATGATCGCCTTCCAGATCGAAGAGCAAATGAAGAAAGCCGGCAGCATCGGACCCGAGTTCGAGCGCATGGCAAAAGAGGGCCGCGTCATTCCCGATCTCTGGATGAAAAACGCCACCGGGCGTCCAGTCGGACCCGAAGCTTTATTGGAAGCAACGCAAAAGGCCTTGGCCGCAGCTAAAACACCGTAGCGCAGAAGTGGCGTAGGGGTAACATCGGCCGGTGCAGGCTGCCACCCGTCTCACCCGCCGCTATTACGCGCTGATCAACTCGATCCCCGCCGTGCGGGATGCACGCATCAGATCTTCGTCCAAAGTGGCCAGCGGCAACCCCCGCTCCAGAGCCAAATCGAGGTAAGCCGCGTCGTACGCGGTAAGCCCGTACTTTCGGCTGAGAGGCTGAATCCTGCTAAACACAATGTCGCTGGGAACCTGTTCCAGTTCGATCGGAAGCACTACCAGATCATCCAGAAAACTCTGTGCCAACCTGCCGGAAATGCGTTTCCGCTTTTCTCCGGCGAGCAATGCGTTCAACACTTCATGCGGCCAGAATGTGGGCGCAAGTCCGGTGTCGCCGCGCTTGAACCTGTCGGCGACGCCCTGGGCCGCAGCCGCATTTTCGTCAGGAAAACACCAGGTCAAGACCACCGACGCGTCCACGATAAAACGGCTCACCGGCGTCCTTCATTGATCAGGTCCTTGATCTTGATCCCACGTAACGACAACTTGTGACGTTTGCCGAAACCGGCCAATCGCTCGGCTGCCTCGGCCGCAGATCCATCCTGACCCGCCATGCGTTCTTTCAGGATCTCTCCCAGTAAACGCGACATGCTGGTATCCCGGCGTGCCGCCTCAATGCGTGCCCACCGCGCGACCTCTTCTTCCAGAGTCACGGTCACGTTACGCAGACGATTGCTGTTAGGCGACATGAAAACAGTGTAACACGATGTTCGTGTAACTTCACAGGGCACTGAACATGTGTGCGGCGGACTCTTCAGTCGCCGTGCCCGGAGTCACCACAACTCATCGGGCTTAGAATAGGGAGTATGAGCGATGACAAGACTGACATTTTATGTCCCCATTGCAACAAGACTTTTTCTACCTTCCTGAGCGAATACGCTGCTAAGAATCTCAAAGTCATATGCCCGAATTGTGGCAAGGAAAATGACTGCAGACCTCCGAAGACAGCGAAGCCAGGAAAAATACCATCAGCAGGGTGACTATCCCGGACGCGATGGCCAGCGGCACCGGAACTAGACTGAGAGAAATAAGGTCATTTCAGCGACGGTGAAATCATGGGAAATTGGCGAGAATTTCCCGCACTTCCTGGCTGGTCAGGATGGGTGGGTTCTCACCGGCACTGAGAACTGGCAACCCGGTAATCGGATCCTTGATTATCTTGACCCGACGACCTCGGTTCCTGCGGGGCGTCAGCACGATCCGCCCGTCCTCAATATTGGCGTCCAGCGTATCGCCCGCGCGAATGTCGAGTTGGCGGCGCAGCAAGCGCGGCAGAGCGACTCGGCCTTTTGCGGAAACTATGGTTTGCATAGTTAAGACAGTCTTACGACGCGTTATAAACCGCGCCGCCATATCTGGGCCAGGCTCCCCAACACCTCGCGGCACCGCATTCTGACGCCCGGCGGCTTGGTTTCCAACTCCCCGTCACGTTCGCGCAACTATATCGTACCTTCCCTCGATTGGGCCTTCATGTAAGAACGCAAAATCGCGTTGATGCGCGTCTGGTAGCCGCTGCCGGCTTTCTTGAGCCATTGCACAACATCATGGTCCACCCGGATGGTCAGGCGGTCTTTGGGTTCTGGCATCCTCAGTTTAGCGGTCTTCCAGAACGATTTACCCAGTTTTGGAATGTCGGAATCGTCGATGGCCGCGTCACCCATCCGGCGCAGGCGTCTGAAGTCAGTCTCGCCCTTGGTTCGCGCCCTTGAGGTGGTTCGCGTAATCTTGCCTTTCATTACGATGTGCCCTCCTGGCCGAAATAATCCGTCGCTATTTCCCGCGCATCACGTACACCAGTACGATTTCAATGCCTTCCATCGAACCAATAACGACGATGCGATCTTCGCCTCGACGACGGTTCGTACTCTCGAACACCGGCCCGTCAAAAACCCGTATGGCATCCCGGAAATCGATGCCATGCTTCGCCAGGTTCGTCTGCCGCTTACTCTCATCCCACTCGAAAAGCATCGCAACGCCTTAGTGGATGGACGCCCTATATATATGCACGAAGTGTACATACACTGCCAGGGGATTGTCAAACTGACGGTGGGCTGCGACGGCGCCGGAAGCGGGTGCCCAAGGTCTCGCAAAACTCGCGAGACCAACTAGGTATCCACGCCACAACAAATTCAGCGAACAATCATAAAACCTACAGGAGTTCGGAAGGCTTCTTTCTTGGCGACGTTCTTCGCGCTGCAGTGCGGCATCCTTGATCTTGTGCTTCGAGGACAAATCCACATGACCTGGACCATACACCAGCCCTCACGCTTTGCTTCTTGCATAAGGCGAACACGATAACAGCCAAGACCAGAATTACGATGATTAGAATCGGCGTAGCGACCGGACCAAAAACAGCCGTGAAGAGAGATGTCATTGCTGCTCTCCACCGGCGCTCTCGGTCATTACATCTATCGCCGCAGCAAGCTCCAATGCTACATCCGCTTTTACCCTGACCCTTTTCGCAGTATCCCGTGCCTCTCTTGTCATCGATTGAATTAACTCAGGCACAGCTTCAATCGCCCTTAATCGCAACTCGCGCGGAGCGTCGTTAAACAACCATTCGTTTTGGGTTGATTCATCGCCATTGCCATCATCCACATCAACGACCTTGATAGCCAACCCTCGCTTATTATTTACCTTTGCGTACCCTAAGCGTTCCGCAACGCTTACGTCGGGGCTATCGTCATCCGTCCACCGTTTGAACGTAACCCACGTCGTCACACCAATATTGAGGCGTGCCAATGATTCATCCAATATAGTTACTGCATTTCCAAGCAAATCGGACGCTGAGTTCAGATCGGATGAAGCTCGTGATAATTCTTGATAGGAAGATTGAAGCTTTGCGCGAGAGTTCGCGTCGGTAGGCATATTTCGTCTCCTCAAGGTTTTCAAGGTAGGCCCGTCAAGGCACGTTCCTTGGGGTTAGTGTTGTCCGGTTTCCACCGGGGCTTCGGTGCGAACTCTCAGCTTCCGCTGATTGGATAAAATTATATCAAAATGCATGGCTCTCGTGTTTCACACCATCCGCGTCCTTTTCCGGTTTGTGAGAAAAGAGATCGGGGGTGGCAAGTAGCCGATTCTCCCAAAGGCCTAACCCAATCTGAAAAGCTGGTGGCGGCGATGGGCGTGACCCCAACAAGGCGCCCAGAGTGTGTCTCAGCCTTTTTTAAGTGTATAACTCCGAACACTTCTGGGACAGCCCGGTTTCCCGTTAATTTGTAGCACAAACGGGCCATTTGCAATTCCTCCTTTGAAGGCTCAAAATGCGAGGCCGTGAAGAAAGTCGCACTTATTTTCCTCTTTGCCACCGCAGGAGCTTTCGCTCAAAATACCTCGGTTCCCTCAGTCGCCTCTCTCAAAGCAGACTGCACCAAGATCGAACTAACACTTTCGTGCGGGTCGTTCAACGAGATGGTGGAAGGTAACGACAAGGATCTATTGAGCGCTATTCAAGGATTCGATCACGCCTTCGTTTGTTTCCGCACGGATGAGGATACTTTCATCGTTGTCTCTATTTCGATGCCGTACCCTTTAACCTTCCACAAGTCCGCGACCGACAAGAATCTCTCCACAGCATACGGCCGCGTTCGTTACAAACGATACAAAGACGGCATTAGCGACTACATTCGATTTGCGCCGGGTTCGTGGGTCAGATCTGAAGGAATATCTGATTCGTTTGAGACGAAAGAGGGTGCACCCGTTTCCGCATTCATGGACGACGACGAACTCAGTATCAGCTTCAAATACCCAAATATCGTCAAAACCACCAGTGACTATACCCTCACCATCCGACGATCCACGCTCCGCTTTACCGAAACGGTATATGTCAAAGAAACTAAGCCCAGCAAGCCAGATTACAAATCAAGCGACGGCGGACACTGCACGGAGTTTCTGCCTAATTCAAAGTGATTTTTGGCGAGTTGGTGAAGCTATTGCATTTCCACAGGGCGAGGGAGTTCAATAACGGATAGACCAATGTCTCCAGAGCAGATCAATCTCGCCGCGAGCATCATCTCTTTCCTCGCCGTTCTCGCGCCCTTCTTTTTAAAAAATCGAAAACACCGTACGGTCTTTTTAAAAAATGAATCGCTAGTGGCTTAATCGCCACTTGACAGAAGCTTTGTTACCACGCCCGCATCACCCGCTTAATTCACGGTGGCCTGTCTCGACTCAATCCACTGCGAGTAATGTCTTCAGCGATCCTGGCCGAGTTTCCTAAAATCACGGCGACTTCCGAAGACCGGCCCTTCGAGAGCAGATCGGAAGCAAACGTATGCCGCCACCGGTGGGCGTGGATATGGACTCCAGCAATCTCTCCCAGGCGACGCAACGTTTCAGTGCAATCACGATTTCGGACCGCCCGATGACGGCTCACTGACTCCCCCGCAAGTCCAATGCCCTCCGTAACTTGAAGCTCCGCACCTAGGTACCTACCATGCCACTATGAGCTACAAGGCCCTCTTATTCTGTCCCGACGAAAGAACTGCCAAGGTCGTCACCCAGGTCCTCAGCGAACTGGAGTTTCAGGTGGAAGCCTGCAATGAGCCTTTTGCCGCCGTTAAGAAGCTGATGGCAGGGCACTTCGACGCGGTCGTCGTCGATTGCGACAACGAGCAGAATGCCACCCTGCTGTTCAAGAGCGCGCGCAATTCCGAGTTCAATCAGGCATCGCTTTCAGTTGCAGTCGTCGAAGGACAAACCGGGGTGGCCAAAGCGTTCCGTATCGGCGCCAACCTGGTGCTCACCAAACCTATTAATGTGGAGCAGTCCAAAGGCACGCTCCGGGTAGCGCGCGGCCTGTTGCGCAAGAACGAGGCCGCTAAGACCTCAGGAAAACCCTCTGAAGTTTCGGGGCGTGCTTCGCTTACGCCTCCGTCTTTCTCGACCTCAGCTATCGCCACCTCAGCGCACACTGTCTCGGCTCCGCCACCGGCGACTTCAAAACCTGCATTTGTTACCAATCCAGCACCTTCGTTTGCGGCCGCCGCCTCATCCAGCTCGGCTTTCGAAGTCGAGAAGGATCCCACTCCCAAACCCGAGCCGGCCGAAGCCGCCTTCCTCGAGTCGGTGTCGGATCAGGCGGATAAGATTCGTCCTCACGACCAGGCAACACCGGCCACAAAGCAGTATCCCTGGCAGCCCACCGCCAGGCCCACGGCCGAACCGATGGCTGAAACCATGACCACCGCCCTCAAACACGCCGCGGAGGCGACTGGCAGACCCGACTCTGGCATCAACCTGGGACACGGTGCAGCCGCTGCACCCGCGAGAGCGAAAGAACCCGTCGAGATCGATGACGAGATTTCTGCTCTTGAGGAACCGGCGCAATATCCTTCGAGCGCTGCACCGGCCAAGACGCGCTCCGCTGCAGCCCCCACCAATTGGGGCCGGATCGCAGCCATCATTCTGCTCGCAGCCGCCGGCGGCGCCATTTACCGCGCCGGAACTCTCACTCATTGGCGGATGCCGTCAGCATCTTCTCTGTTACACCGTGCAAGCGTCGCGGCAACTCCACAAATTGCAAAGCCAGTGGCAGGATCTGCTGCCGCTGTGACTCCGGCGCCAAGCGCTGCAACCAACAGCGCGCCCGTGCAATCAGCAAGCGTTTCGGTTCCGCAGATTCCCGGCCAGATTCCGGCAGCGGCCGCAGCAACTCCGCAAAAACCCTCGCCCGTTACTGAGACGATTGTGCTCGCGCCCGCTCCCAAGAAGTCCACAGTGAATGCCACCTCGTTCGATCCCCCCACACCACCCGGTGTGGTGAAGACCATCGGCGAGGGCACGGTTTTCGTGGACACTCAGACTCCCAAGCCAGCTGTGCCAAAACCTGCTACGGCGGAGAACGTCGAGCCAACCGCTCTCGACGCGATAAGCGCAAACTCGCCATCCAACGACAACGCCATTTCCAGCCTGATGAATATGCCCAGCGCGGTTCCGCAGCCCGGTCCCCAGACCCTTAAGATATCGCAGGGAGTATCGCAGGGACTTCTGATGAAGAAAGTCGCCCCAGTCTATCCTCCGCAAGCCGCCATGAAGCACTTGCAAGGCTCGGTCCAGTTACTCGCCACCATTAGCAAAGACGGAGACATCACCCACATCAAGTTGCTCAGCGGCGAGGCAATTCTGGCGCGGGCCGCCATCGATGCGGTCAAGCAATGGAAATACAAACCATATCTGCTCAACAGCCAGCCCACGGAAATCCAAACTCAGATCACGGTAAACTTCACCCTGCCCTGATTAACCGTCAGGTGTTCTCCGCGTCCTCCGCAGCCGTTCTCCGTGACCTCTGCGATGAAAGCTCTTTTCAGATCCGTGCACATCCGCGAAAATCCGTGGCCAGTTTTCCTCTGTGATCTCTGTGCCCTCTGTGGTTGGGTTTTCCCGCGCGGTTTATAATAAAGAATTGCCCACAAGCCGAAATCGCTTTCTGTGAGTGCGGTTCCAAGCTAGTAGCCAGAAGCTAGCAGCTAGAAGCTTTTCCCATGGACTTCAAACTCGTCTCCGACTACACCCCGCAAGGTGATCAGGCCCACGCCATCGATTCCCTGATGAAAGGCATCTTCGACCGCGAGCAGCACCAGGTCCTACTCGGCGTCACCGGATCCGGCAAAACCTACACCATGGCCAAAGTCATCGAGCAATCCAACCGGCCGGCGCTCGTGATGGCCCACAACAAAACCCTAGCCGCCCAGCTTTATCACGAATTCAAGAACTTCTTCCCCCACAACGCCGTCGAATACTTCGTGAGCTACTATGATTTTTTCCAGCCGGAGGCTTATGTGCCGGCGGCGGATCTTTATATTGAGAAGGAAGCTACCATTAATGATGAGTTGGACAAGTTGCGGCTGTCGGCTACCCGGTCTTTGTTTGAGCGTCGGGATGTGCTGATTGTTTCTTCGGTTAGTTGTATTTATGGGCTTGGGTCGCCAGAAGCTTATTACGGGATGATGTTGTTTTTGGAAAAGGGGCAGAAGATTCGGCGGGAGGACATTACTCGCAAGCTTGTCGAGGTACTTTATGAGCGGACTGATGGTGATTTTCGGCGGGGGACTTTTCGGGTGCGGGGGGATGTCATCGAGATATTTCCTACTTATGATGACATGGCTTATCGGGTTGAGTTGTTTGGGGATGAAGTTGATTCTTTATCACAGATCGATCCGTTATTCGGAACTGTGAAACAGAAATATGTGCGTTTGCCGATTTATCCGAAGACACATTATGTGATGAAGCCGGAGACTCGGTCGAAGGCAGTGACATCGATCCGCGAAGAATTGAAGTGGTGGGAAGCGGAGCTTGAAAAGCAGGGGCGGCTGGTGGAGTCGCAGCGGGTGCATCAGCGGGTGATGTATGACATTGAGATGATCAAGGCCATGGGCTATTGCCATGGAATTGAAAATTACTCGCGGCATTTCACTGGACGGCTGCCGGGCGAGCCTCCACCGACTTTGCTTGATTATTTCCCGCGAGATTTCCTGACGTTTATCGACGAATCTCATCAGACGGTACCGCAGTTGCATGGCATGTATCACGGCGACCGCTCGCGCAAGGAGACGCTGGTCGAGTACGGCTTCCGCATGCCTTCGGCGCTCGACAATCGCCCGCTGACGTTTGAGGAATTCGAGACCCGCATGAACCTGTCGATTTATGTCTCGGCTACGCCGGGGCCTTATGAGCTGACGAAGTCGGCGGGGGTGGTCGTTGAGCAGATCATCCGGCCTACCGGCCTGGTCGATCCTCCGGTGGACATTCGCCCGGTGAAGGGACAGATCGACGACTTGCTGCATGAGATTCGCCAGCGCGTGGCGCGGGGCGAGCGCGTGCTGGTGACTACGCTCACCAAGCGCATGTCCGAGGATTTGGCCGAATACTACAGCGAAGTTGGGGTGAAGTGCCGTTATCTTCATTCAGAGATCGAAACCCTGGAACGCATCAAGATTCTGCGCGACCTGCGCAAGGGCGAGTTCGATGTGCTGATCGGCATCAACCTGCTGCGCGAGGGCCTGGACTTGCCGGAAGTTTCGCTGGTCGCGATTCTCGACGCCGATAAAGAAGGCTTTCTGCGCTCGGCGGGATCGCTGATTCAAACCATTGGCCGCTGCGCCCGCAACCTGAACGGGCGGGCGATTCTCTATGCGGATCGCATGACCGACTCCATGAAGAAAGCCATGGACGAGACCAATCGCCGGCGCGCTATTCAGGAAGCTTACAACGTGGAGAACGGTATAACTCCGGAGTCGATCATCCGGCCGCTGGATATGACGCTG